>Reeses_p1__coassemble_717_pt1 | contig 18798 bp, 12 predicted proteins | sample Reeses_p1__metabat2_high_PE_011 | metagenome-assembled genome bin Reeses_p1 | reverse complement strand
TCAAGTCCTTGGAATCAGTAGTCTTCATAGAGAAAGCGGCTAACTTTTCTTTAAAGTTACTGATTTTCAGGGATTTTTGCAAATATAATCTATTGATAATTAAATGCTTAACAATAGAATTTTATTTTTTGTCATCTACTAAAATCTCTGCTAATACTTCCAATGGTATATACCGGTTGTATTTCCAGAAAAGGGAATACCACAGACGGTAAAGAAAACGGGAATTATATAGCACAACTTGAATCATTGATAGGGGTAAATCCTAATATCACTGTAAGAAAAATAGACAGTATATTGCCTGAAACAGACACAGACGAACGCTATAAACTTCTTCTGACGAAATCAAATGCCTTAAGAAACAGTGCTTTCGACTTCCTTCTGAAACCGATAGACAAAAAGGAGTTTGAGATTGTGATTTCAAGATTCCTTCTGGAATACGAAACAAAGGCTGTACAGGAGGAAAAACCTGTGATACAGGATACAAACCGTGAATCTTCATTCATGGTAATACTGCCTACAGGGGAAATGCGCATGGTAAAAACTGCTGATGTCGGATTCTTCAGACATATCTCTGACAGGAAAATATGGGAGGCCGTACTCGTGACGGGTGAAAGCGTAGCTCTCAGAAGGAACGTTTCGGCTGTTTTTCTCTGTTCGTTCAACAAGAGTTTCATTCAGGTGCATCAGTCGTACATAGTGAATATGGATTATCTCGTGATGATTCAAGATAATTACTGTATCCTCTACCCTCCTTTCGAGAACGTAAAAGAAGTGACAGTGTCACGAAAATACAAAAAGAACCTTATGGACCATTTCTGTATCTTCTAAAAATATAACAAGCGGAAAAAATATTAGAAACAGAATAAAATTTACTTATACATCATTACAGCATGGAAATGATGTATAAGTAAACTACAGAAGCCGGAACAGCCAGCAAGGTACTGTCAAACCTGTCCAACAGTCCTCCGTGTCCGGGCAGTATATTGCCGGAATCCTTTATACCTATACTTCTCTTGATGAGTGATTCCACCAAATCACCCCATGTACCGAATACAACTATCGTTACCACAAGTCCTATCCATTCAGCCATAGTCAATATAGGAAAGTACTTGGCTATCACTACAGCACCTATAATACTGAATGCACAACCTCCGAACCAGCCTTCCCACGATTTTTTAGGTGATATGCGCTCAAAGAGTCTGTGTCTGCCGAAAAGCACTCCCGTACAATAGGCTCCGGTATCGTTTATCCATGTGAAAATAAAAATCGACAACGGAAGGATATAACTGTAAACGGAGCTTTCTAATTCGCCTGAAGAGAAGAAAGCAAGTATGCTCAACATTGAAAACGGCAAAGCTATGTACAGCTGAGCCATCATGGAATAGGCAATGTTGTTTACAGGATTCTCTTTCTTTTTGTATAGCTCACTAATGAATACATATAACAGCAGGAACAGATACGGAATCAGAATTTCTGTCGAGCCCGGCGATACTCCAAGGTATGCAAAACCCAAAAACAGAAATACGCCGGACAGCATGGCTATAGGCCTGTTAATCTGTGCCAGCCCGCTCTTCTCCATAATATTCCCAAACTCATTGATAGTCATTGCACATATTATAGCAAACAGCACAGAAAATGGTATTGGACCACTTAGTATGCATCCCACCAATACGGCAACGAAGACAGTACCGGTTAAAAGTCTTATAATAAAATTTTTTTTCATGGTTTAGGGAATATATTTATTGTTCCTTATTGCGTTATACTTATCCTACAGTTTTTATTTCTGTACCTGTTTAAATAGCTTCTTCCTGTTTATCTTCTTCTTTACTTTCAATACCTTTCACTTCAGGTTCTTCTACCTGTGTTTCGGCCATAATCTCTTCCGAACGTGAGGCCCAAGGACGCTTACCGAATATAGCTTCTACATCTTCGGCAAAAATCACTTCTTTCTCTATAAGCAAGTCTGCCAATTTATTATGACCTTCGCTATGCTCTGTAAGAATAGCTTTCGCACGCTCATACTGCTCTGCTATCATCTTCTTCACTTCGCTGTCTATAAGTTCGGCTGTATGTTCGCTATACGGTTTGTTGAAGCTGTATTCATCATTATTATAATAGCACAGGTTAGGCAGTTTATCGCTCATACCTGCATATGCTATCATTCCATAAGCTTGTTTTGTAACTCGCTCAAGGTCATTCATCGCTCCGGTAGAAATCTGCTTGATAAACAATTCTTCAGCTGCACGTCCTCCAAGAGTAGCACACATTTCGTCAAGCATCTGTTCCTTGGTAGTGATTTGTCTTTCTTCAGGCAAATACCAGGCAGCTCCAAGAGCTCTACCTCGCGGAACTATAGTAACCTTAATCAATGGGTTGGCATATTCGAGGAACCATGATATAGTGGCATGTCCTGCCTCGTGCAAGGCAATAGACCTCTTTTCGGCCTGAGTCATAACCTTAGTTTTCTTTTCCAGACCTCCCACTATTCTGTCGATGGCTGCCATAAAATCATCCTTGCTGACAGACTGTTTGTTATGACGTGCTGCAATAAGTGCTGCCTCATTACAAACATTGGCTATATCGGCACCACTGAATCCCGGTGTCTGTCTTGCCAACAAATCTATATCAACAGTATCATCAAGTTTCAAAGGACGTATATGAACGCCAAACACTTCTTTTCTTTCGTTCAAGTCAGGCAAGTCAACATGAATCTGTCTGTCGAAACGTCCTGCTCTAAGCAATGCCTTATCAAGGATATCAGCTCTGTTGGTAGCAGCCAATATAATGACACCACTGTTCGTACCAAATCCGTCCATCTCTGTAAGAAGCTGATTAAGAGTGTTTTCTCTTTCATCATTTCCACCCATGCTCGGATTTTTACCTCTGGCACGACCAACGGCATCAATTTCGTCGATGAATATAATACATGGTGCCTTTTCCTTTGCCTGTCTGAACAGGTCGCGCACTCTCGATGCACCGACACCTACGAACATTTCAACGAAATCCGAACCTGACATTGAGAAGAACGGAACGTCAGCCTCGCCTGCAACAGCCTTTGCCAAAAGCGTCTTACCTGTTCCCGGAGGGCCTACCAACAAAGCACCCTTTGGAATTTTACCTCCAAGTTCAGTATATTTCTGCGGCTGTTTCAAGAACTCGACTATTTCCTGCACTTCCTGCTTGGCTGCAGTCTGTCCGGCAACATCCTTGAATGTCACTCTGTTTGCACCTTTTTCAAAAAGCTGAGCTTTGCTTTTACCGACATTGAACACATTTCCTGCTCCTCCTCCGTTGCCGGCTCCTCCCATGCGACGCATGATGAAAATCCATAATCCAACAAAGAATACAATAGGAAGGAGATTCCAGAATACTACTCCAAAATAGTCGCTATCCTTTTCATATTCTATGGAACCGGTAAAATTACCATTCTTTTCTTCTTCGTCAAGAAATTTTTCCAATGACTCCATAGAACCGACAAGAACCTTTACAGAAGGACTTCTGCCAACTTTATTGGCATCTTTCTTGAAAACATCAACTATGTTTTCAGGCTTGATAAACATATCTACAGTGTTGTTGTCGTATGCAATGATTTTATCAGCATAGCCTTTTCTTACCATATCCTTGAATTCAGTATAAGTAATTTCCTTACTCATACTTCCTTCATCACTTGTAATATATAAGAAGCCTATAACCATAGCTATAATGATATATAACCAACTCAGATTCGGTTTAGGCACATTAATCTTTGGTTTATTAGTATTATTGTTCATGTACAGTCGAAAATCTTAAATTGTAAAATGAAAATTTATTAATCCAAATCAGGAATCCTTGTCAGCTTTGCATCGGCCCACAAATGTTCCAGATTATAGAAATCCCTCTGCTCAGGAAGAAATACGTGTGCTATTATCTCTCCGTAATCGATTGCCACCCACTGCATGTTCTTTGTCCCGTCGATAGCAAAAGGCTTAACTCCTGCTTCAATCCTGACATAGTCTTTTATAGAATCTGTAATAGCTGCGACCTGGCTTGGCGAATTACCGGTGCATATAACGAAATAATTACATATAGAGTCGTCAATTTCAGTAAGGTCTGCTATCACTATATTTTTACCTTTCTTCTCTTGAATGCTTTCTTTTATTTTTTCTAATAAATTCTTGGTTTCGTCCATTATCTTAAAAATATATATACTCTTTTTATTAATTATATAGCAAATATACTTGCTTTTCTGTATTCCGCGAAATATAGATGAAGTTTTCTTTTATATTTTGTATTTTTTAGAGCGAATTTCATATTTATTCTCTATCAAAAGATGGAAAAGCGAGAAAAACACGATTTTTTTGAAAAAAAACGGCAAAACTATTTGAATGTAACAAAAAAGTTGTACCTTTGCAGCGTCAAACAAAAACGGATGACAAACAACATAAATATTGGGCTATGGTGTAATGGTAACACAACAGATTCTGGTCCTGTTTTTCTAGGTTCGAATCCTAGTAGCCCAACTACAAAAAACATAATTCCCAAATAAAGGAAACAATTCATTGGGTTATGGTGTAATGGTAACACAACAGATTCTGGTCCTGTTTTTCTAGGTTCGAATCCTAGTAACCCAACTTTAAAACAGTCATTATCTAATGGCTGTTTTTTTTGTTTTTATACACTTCAGTTTCAGGCAGGAATCAATAAAGTAAGAATCCTGCCACTCCACATAATATTATTAGTAATATCGGATTTACCTTATACCTGTGTGACGCAATAAATACTGACACAAATATTATAATACTTGTAATAATACCATATAAGTCACTCCCAAAGTTTTCACTGTTCATAAGCACAAGCACTGCCGAAGCCAACAGCCCTACCACTCCAGGACGTAATCCGTCGAACACAGCAGAGACAGAAGGGTATTTCTGATATTTAAGAAAGAATTTACTGATGAGAATCATAAGTATAAAAGAAGGAAGCACAACGGAGCATGTAGCAACCAAAGAACCTATTATTCCAACAGCATGGGAATATCCGGCATTGACAACAGCCGTATAACCTACATATGTAGCAGAGTTTATACCTATAGGACCGGGAGTCATCTGACTTATGGCAACTATATCCGTAAACTCAGACGAACTCAGCCAGTAATGACGTGTCACTACTTCGCTCTGTATCATTGAAAGCATGGCATAACCACCGCCGAATCCGAAAAGTCCGATTTTAAAGAATGTATAGAATAATTGAAGAAATATCATTTTAATACTTTTATTTGTAATGTTATCAATCCACAAAATAATGCTTGATGAACGCCTAATGAACGCTAAACGAACAATGTTAGAATACCGTTCATATGTTGTTCATTATATGTTCATTTACCGTTCACCATGTGTCGCCTTAGACTTCTTGGCTTTATATCGTCCATAAAAATACCCTCCAAGCCCGGAGAGAATTATGACATAGATAGGTGAAAAACCTAAAAGCCATATAAGTAACGCAGATACAACCGGAATCCATATGTTATATCTGTTTATACGTGCCGATTTTGCCATCTTGAATGTAGGAGCCGCTATCAGCGCAACTACACCCGGACGTATTCCCTTGAATATACGTTCGACCGTTTCAAGGTGCTGGAACTGACGAAAGAACAGTGCTATTGCAAGAATAATAAGAAAAGATGGCATAATTGTACCTAAAGTCATAAAAAACGCTCCCCAGAATTTGCGAAGCTTATAACCTATAAATATAGCAATATTCACTGCAAAAATGCCTGGAACCGTCTGTGACAAAGCCATCAAATCCAGAAATTCTTCTTTTTTAATCCATTTCCTTTTATCGACAATCTCAGCCTCTATCAGTGGTACCATGGCATATCCTCCACCTATTGTGAAGAGTCCTATACGGAAAAATATAGTAAAAAACTTAAAATACAGCATGTTGAGAATTAATCATTAAAAATTAATAATTAAAGACTGAATATCGAGTTTTAATTATTGACAGACTTCATATAATCCCTCGGTGGAACGCCATAATATTTCTTGAATGTATCAGCAAAATATTTAGGATCGGCAAATCCCAACATATCTGAAACCTCAGATACTGTATAATCCTTGGTTTTCAGCAATATTGCAGCCTCCTGCATTCGTATATTTCTGATAAATTCCGCCGGTGGCTCTCCTGTCAAAGCTTTTATCTTGTTATAAAAACTTGTGCGACTCATATTAACAGCAGCGCAAAGCGTGTCAACATTAAGTCCCTTACCAAGACCTTCCTTTATCAAACCTGTAACCTTACGGATAAACTCGTCGTCAAGCGTTGAAATCATCTCCGGAACATCTGTTTCGTCTGAAGAAATCTCATTATGGCTTTCGTCAAAACGGCGCTGAGGCAAAGATGCCAAAAGTTCCTGAATCCTTTTGCGTATCAAATCTCTATTCTCGAGCACATTACTTATATTTGCCTTCAAGATTGTAATATCAAATGGCTTAACTATATACAAATCTGCTTTGGTCTTGAGCCCATCTATTATATCTTTCTTGTCACCTAATGCTGTAAGCATGATAAATGGTATATGACTTGTAGCCATGTTTCCTTTCACAGTCTTACACAAATCATGTCCATTCATAACAGGCATCATAACATCCGAAATTATCAAATCCGGCTGCACTTTCCTTATCTGATCAAGCGCTTCCTTACCATTTTCAACACCTGACACATGGTAAGTATCCGATAAAGACTGGAGAAGAAAATTCCTCAGTACATCATTATCTTCTACTATCAGAATATTTGGCGCATCTGCAGGAAGTTCTTTTACCATTACCGCAGAATCTTCATTCGATGCACCATCCTGAGAAGCTATTGTATATGCCCATCCTTCCTGAGTTACAGCATCCTTATTTTCTGCTACATCCTCATCACGATATATGTATCGGGAACTCTTTATCGGGAACGACAGATGGAAACTTGTTCCTGCATTCTCCTCGCTTAAGAAAGAAACACGTCCTTCATGGTTCTGTATAAATCTCCATGTAAGAAGCATACCTATACCGGAACCGGTTATAAGCTGATTGGTTGCATTACAACCTCTGAACATATATTTAAACATCTTCTTCTGGTCCTTTTTCGGTATTCCTATGCCTGTATCAGTAATATCAACATTCCAGTTTCTCTTGCTGCATGAAGCTATTACACTCACAGAACCTCCCTTAGGAGTATATTTCAGCGCATTGGTAATGAGGTTTCTCAAAATAGAGTCCATCTTGTTCCTGTCTATCCATACCTCCTGTTCATCAAAATCGCTTCTATATTCAAGCCTTACTTCCTGCTGTTCCGCATAATTCCTGAACTGCTGCAGATATTCCTTAAAATATGAATTCAGTTCACACTTTCTGACTATAACCTGTGGGCTGTACAGTTCCTCCTTCTGGAAGTTCATAAGTTTATTTGCCAGCTCAGAAAGATTATCTGTACTCTGCATTGCAAGATTTATGTTCTTCGTACCTTCTTCAGAAAGTTTTTCCTTTCTCAGGATTTCTCCTAACGGAGCCTTGATAAGAGTCAACGGAGTTCTGATATCATGAGCCGTATGAATAAAGAAATTTATCTTCTCCTGAGAGATACGTCTGTCCTTCTTTATCATCTTATACCTGTCAAGCGAAAAGGCTGCTCCGGAAATAAGAACTATATAAAGCAATATAGCCCATGGAGTAAACCACAAAGGACTTTCTATGACAATACTTATACTCCGTTCTTCCAACAACTGATTATTATCAAGAAGTATGGCTCTGATTCTGAGTTTATATTCTCCCGGCGAAAGGTTTGTATATTTTATCATACCATCTTCGCTCGGGGTACTCCATTCGTCGAAGAATTCTTCCAGTTTCCAGGTATAATATATGTTCGAAGGATTGTCATAGTTAACTGAGGATACATTAATAGAGAATGTATTCTGGTTATATTTCAGTTCTAAAGACGATGTTTCGTTCAGCATTTTCTTCAGTGGAGAACCTTTCTCTCCCGGATATACCGGCCTGTACATTATACTGAGATTATCCAGGACCATATGCGAAGAGAAAAACTCCGGCAGTCGCATACTGTCAGCCAATACTATAGCACCTTCATTACTGCCGAGAATTATCTCACCATAACCTGTATTGACAGCAGCTCCATGATTGAAGTTATATGCAGCAAGCCCCTGTTCCCCTGTCCAGTTATTGAACAGATTATCTTTTACATTGAACAGTGATATTCCGTTTTCAGTACCTAAAACTATATTGCCAAACTTATTTTCAACTATGCTGTATATGTTATTTGTTATCAGACTACAGTTTGCAGTGGTATAATGTTTTACTGTTTCCGAAGAATTGTCAATAATATACAGACCGTTTCCATAAGTACCCACAAAAGTATAATTCCCGTTTTCAGTTATATATATGGAGTTTACGCAGCACGATTCCTGCTCCATTATAAACTTTTCAAACTTGCCTTCTGCCTTATGGAAGATATATAATCCGTTTATCGTACCTACCCACAATGTTCCTCTATTCCTCTCTTTAATACACGTTATTGGATAAGTAGACGGATAGACGTTCGAACGTTTTTTCTTGTCATCATACGATCTCAAACTTTGGAAACCACCTCCCCAGAGTATATTGTCCGAATCTTTAAATATACTTCTTACATATTTATCTGGAATTTCACTGTTGTCCGACGTAAACTGCACAGCATAATTCACATCACCATCACTCTTTTTTATTCTGTATATACCGGACATATACCCTCCTGCCAGTATCACTCCTGGTTTATATTCGCAAAGTGATGTAAATATATGATTGTCATTTTTCGAGTTTCCTACAAATGCAGACAAATAGCTTATCCACTTCCCGGCAGACCTGTCGTAACAACTTATTCCATTACTTGTTGCATACCACACATCTCCTTCAGAATCAGTCATTATGGCATTGATTCTGTTATCTATAAGTGAATTTGAATTATCTTTCGAATGCCTTATCCACTCATACGGCTGATATTTTTCTGTATAAACGGTAATACCTGTAGGATAAATCACATTCCATATTCTACCATCATGGTCAATACATAAATCTTTTATAATACTACCGTTCATTCTGTTAAGCCTTAAATAGTCTTCAGTAAGGAAAGTCGAGAAAATTCTATTTCTCAAATCCAACCTATACACTCCATCACCATCGGTAGCTATAAGAACCTCATAACCAGAGCTGCCATATGGTTTTATGGTATTTATGCTTACATCAGTCAGTTTTCTACCCATATTGTACGAAGCTCCATTATTGGTATCATATAAGAATAACCCCTCTGTCAGGCTATTAATAACCAGACAGTCAGACTCCTTATGATAATAAATATAGTCTATAAGTCCTATATTTTCCAAATTCGGGATACTGAACTTAGCCTTTTTAAAGTCAGCAGAAGATAAATCCGCCTTATATACATGCTTCTTTGAAGCTAAGAAATATTCTCCTTTTACTTTAGCTTCAGATATATACGAAATCTCCTCGTCTGTTACATCCTTTATGCATGAAATACTGTCATTATCTATATTATAAAGTATAATATCTTTATCACTGCACATCAGAACCTCACCTTGCCCAAAATAAAATGCTGATACCGGCAGGTTCTTATATTGTGGAAAAACAGTTTTCATATCGAATACAAGACGGAATGAATCTTTCATCTCATCATATCTGAATATATAGCCATCCTTTCCTATTTCCCACAATTTGTTTTTTTCATCGGCATACAACATATTAAGATTTGGATAAAAGTTCACAACATCATCATTCTTCATCAACTGATAATGTTTGAAATTCTTTCCATCGAATCTGTCTACCCCCTTGTGTGTGAGCACCCACATATACCCCTGCTCTCCCTGGCATATGGAAAGAACACGACGGCTGCTCAACCCATCTTTCATATCAATATACTTGTATATCTGAGAATATGAACTGAATATACATGAGAAAATTATGATAAATGTTAGGATAAATCTATAAAACATGGCATTATGAAGTTATACATTGCAAATGTCGCTAAAAATGATTGGAAAACAAAATAAAACAAAAAAAGGTTTTCCCGATTTTACCCGGAAAAACCTTTTTGTTTTAGTATTATAGTATTAATAGGAGGTATCAGCCTTCCTTATAACTATTTTACTTCTTTATTTTCTCTTCCACCCACTTGCGAGCATTTACGAATGCTTCCATCCATGGAGTAATCTGGTCTTCACCAAGACGTTCAGCAGGATAATAAGCATTTTCCCATGGGAAGCAAGCTCTTTCCAGATGTGGCATCATTGCAAGATGACGTCCGTTCTGTGAAGCAATACCGGCTACGCTGTAGTCTGAACCGTTAGGGTTACCCGGATATTCATCATATGAATATTTCAGAACTACGTTGTAGTGGTATTCAGGATAAGGCAATGAGAACTTACCTTCTCCGTGAGCTACCCAGATACCGAGCTTAGAACCGCTCAATGAACCGAACATCACACTGCGGTTCATAGGAACTGTCACGCCGAGGAAGTTGGACTCAAACTTGTGTGAGTCGTTATGAAGCATCTTGCCTTTCTTCTTGTCTTCAGGAGTGATAAGTCCGAGTTCCATCATCAGTTGACAACCGTTACATACACCGAGTGACAAAGTATCCTCACGTGCATAGAAGTTGTCAAGAGCAGCCTTAGCCTTAGGATTGAACAGGAAGCTGCCGGCCCATCCCTTGGCAGAACCAAGAACGTCAGAGTTAGAGAATCCACCGCAGAATACAATCATGTTGATATCTTCCAGTGTTTCACGTCCGCTAACGAGGTCAGTCATTGTAACGTCCTTAACATCGAATCCTGCAAGGTAAAGCATGTATGCCATTTCGCGTTCACCGTTAGTACCTTTCTCACGGATGATTGCAGCCTTGATACCGCTTGGAGTACGACGGTCCGGGTCAAGTCCGAACTGAGAAAGCTTACCTGTGAATGAAGGATTGAATGCAAATTCTATTGGCTGCTGCTTGTAGTTCTCGAAACGTTTCTTAGCGCATCCGTTCATGCTCTGATGACGGTCCATCAGGTATGAAGTAGAATACCATACATCGCGCAGATAGTCGATACCGAACTGGTAAGTTGCACCATCCTTAGAAACGAGGATATGACGTTCTTCTGAAGGCTTACCAAGTTTCACGCAGCCAACGCCTGCATCTTCAAGAATCTTCTTGACTTCAGCCTTGTTCTTGTCTGCCACCTGTATAACGATACCCGGATTTTCAGCAAACAGAATCTTGACGATATCATCACACTTAATCTTCTCAAGTTCGATTTCCATACCGCCTTCTGTGTTAGCGAAACACATTTCAAGTAATGTAGTGATAAGACCGCCTGCCGAGATATCGTGACCTGCAAGAATCAGCCCCTTGTTGATAAGTTCCTGAACTGCAAGGAATGCATCGCGGAAGTATTCTGGATTCTGTACTGTAGGAACATCGCTACCTACCTTGTTCAGACTCTGTGCAAAAGCAGAACCTCCAAGACGCAACTGGTCGAAACTGAAGTCTATATGATAGAATGTAGATTTTTCCTTATTAACCATAACAGGAGAAACCACTTTCTTCACGTCGCTTACTTCGCCACCTGCAGAAACGATTACTGTTCCAGGGCTGATAATCTTTTCTCCGTTAGGGTATTTCTGAGTCATTGACAATGAATCCTTACCTGTAGGAACGTTTATATTAAGTGAGCAGCAGAAGTCTGACAATGCCTTCACAGCTGTATAAAGTCTTGCATCTTCACCTTCCTGTGAGCGGCAAGGCCACATCCAGTTGGCAGAAAGAGAAATGCTGTCCATACCGTCTGCCAATGGAGCCCAAACAAGGTTTGTCAAAGCTTCAGAAACAGCAAGAACAGAACCTGCAGCAGGGTCGGCAAGTGCAGCCTGAGGAGCGTGACCGATAGCTGTTGCGATACCGGCATTTCCACGATAATCAAGAGCTACCACACCACAGTCGCTCAATGGCAACTGAAGTTCACCCTGACACTGCTGACGTGCTATCTTACCTGTTACCGAACGGTCAACCTTGTTAGTCAACCAGTCCTTACAAGCTACAGCCTCAAGCTGAAGAACAGTTCTGACGTATTCATTCAGTTTCGCTGCATCGTATGATACATTTTCATATTTACGTTCTACGGTCTTGTCCACCATATATGTCTTAGGAGAAGAACCGAACATCTGGTCTACAGCCAGGTCGAACGGACGAACGCCGTCAGCCTGTTCGAATGCGAAACGGTGGTCGCCTGTAGTTTCACCTACAACGTACATCGGAGCACGTTCGCGTTCAGCAATCTTTCTTACGTGGTCAATTGCCTTTTCGTCGATAAGCAATCCCATACGCTCCTGAGATTCGTTTGCGATGATTTCCTTTGCAGAAAGAGTTTCATCACCGATAGGAAGCTTGTCCATGTGGATAAGACCACCGCAATCTTCTACAAGCTCAGACAGACAGTTTACGTGACCTGCCGAACCGTGGTCGTGGATAGAAACGATAGGGTTCTCATCTTCTTCGCAAAGTGAACGAACCACGTTGTATGCACGTTTCTGCATTTCTGCATTCGCACGCTGTACAGCGTTAAGCTCGATACCTGAAGAATAACGTCCTGTCTCAACTGAAGATACAGAACCACCACCAAGACCGATACGATAGTTGTCACCACCAAGAACCACTACTTCGTTACCTGCCTCAGGGCTACCTTTCAAGCAGTCACGCTGAGTACCGTAACCTACACCACCGGCAAGCATGATAACTTTGTCATAAGCATATTTCTCGTTGTTTTCCTGATGTTCGAATGTAAGTACAGAACCACAGATAAGAGGCTGACCGAACTTGTTACCGAAGTCGGAAGCACCGTTTGAAGCCTTGATAAGAATCTGTTCAGGAGTCTGATACAACCACTGGCGTACAGGAAGAATGTTTTCCCATTCGCGACCTTCTTCCGAACGAGGATAAGAAGTCATATAAACGGCTGTACCTGCGATAGGCCAAGAACCTTTACCACCACCCATACGGTCGCGGATTTCACCACCTGTACCAGTCGAAGCACCGTTGAACGGTTCTACAGTAGTAGGGAAGTTGTGAGTTTCTGCCTTAAGAGATATGACAGTCTTGATATCTTTGATTACGAAATAGTCAGAAGTAGAGTGGTCTTTCGGAGCGAACTGTTCTACAACAGGACCTTCTGCGAATGCCACATTGTCCTTGTAGGCTGAGATAATCTTGTTAGGATTTTCATTTGTGGTTTTCTTAATCATCTGGAAGAGTGATGATTCCATTTCCTGTCCGTCGATGATGAATGTACCACCGAAGATTTTGTGACGGCAATGCTCTGAGTTAATCTGTGCGAAACCGAACACTTCAGAGTCTGTAAGCTTACGTCCAAGGTCTTTTTCCACTTTAAGCAGATAGTCCATTTCTTCACGTGACAGTGCCAGACCTTCCTGCTCGTTATATTCTTCCAGGTTTTCTATGTAAACGATAGGCTGCGGTTTGATATTTACATCAAATATTTCCTGGTTCAAGCCTTTGTACATACGCTGAAGCATAGGGTCGTATTCAGCGTTTTCATCTTTTACAGGGAAATATTCTTCAATACGGCGTACACCGCTTATACCCATATTTTGAGTTATTTCTACGGCATTTGTACTCCATGGAGTAATCATTTCTCGGCGAGGACCGATAAAACATCCCTTCAGGTTATCTTCTGTTTCTACAGTAGCGTCACTGTAAAGCCAGCATAACTTCTTGATGTCTTCCGAATTCAATTCCTGACTGCATGCAGTAGCAATCACGCTTTTGCTTGGGGTTCTGAAAAATAGAATCATATACTTATTATTTAATTGAATTTTGTATCAATCAGTGCTTTATATATAAAGACCGGCAGGCTTGAAAAAAACGCTTCGTCATTTTATATGAAACGTTTCGTCGTTTTACTTCAAACGCTTCGTCATTTTTTTTGATGTTGTGACGCGGTGTCTGAAAGACATGCATTTTCCCAACCGGCAGGCTTTTTATATTAAAACTTATTATTATGTGTGCAAAGTTACATAAAAGCCAATTGTTACGAAAGAAAATCAATATTAAATATAGGTACTTTCACAAAAAAGTATCATCTTTGCATTATGAATTGGCTAGAGCAAGTTACTATACTGGATTTATTGGTTAAGGGTTTTGTTATTGGGGTAGTGGTTTCAGCACCACTCGGACCCGTTGGCGTTCTTTGTATTCAGCGAACACTGAATAAGGGACGTTGGTTCGGTTTTGTAACAGGTCTTGGCGCTGCACTGAGCGATATAGGCTATTCATTGATAACAGGTTACGGCATGAGTTTCATGGACGAACTTATAATCAAGCACCAGACTTTGTTGCAGATAGTAGGTAGTATAATGCTCCTTGCCTTCGGTATTTATACATTCAGAAGTAACCCCGTGAAAGCGCTGCGCCCCGTTTCCGGTAAACGAGGTTCGTATCTTCATAATTTCATAACAGCATTTTTTGTTACATTGTCCAATCCGCTGATTATCTTTCTCTTTGTAGGTCTTTTTGCAAGATTTTCTTTCGTCATGCCTGGAAGTCCCGTAGGATTTCAGCTGGTCGGATATTTGGCTATCGTGCTGGGTGCCCTTACATGGTGGTTCAGTATTACATATTTCGTCAATAAGGTTCGCAACCATTTCAATGTCCGTGGCATTTGGATACTTAACCGTGTCATCGGAGTTATAGTCATAGTTGCATCAATCATTGGTTTAGGACTTGCATTATTAGGAAATTCAATATATTGATATGTATATTTCTCAACAGTTAAAACAGCAGAATATTGCGGAATATCTGCTTTATATGTGGCAGATAGAAGACTTGCTTCGTGCTTATCATTTTGACATGGACAGGATTAAGAAGGACATAGTGGACTCTTATCCTGTGACTGACGAACAGAAAGCGACACTGTTCCAATGGTATAAGGACCTTGCAAACATGATGCACGACGAAGGTGTCATGGAGAAAGGTCATATCCAGATAAACAAGAATATAATAGTCTGGCTTACAGACCTTCATCTTCAGTTGCTGCGTTCTCCTAAATATCCGTATTACAGTGCAGCATATTATAAGGCTCTTCCTTTCATAGTGGAACTGAGAGCCAAAGGGGCAGACAAGGATGTTCCGGAGTTAGAAACATGTTTTGACGCCATGTATGGCGTATTGATGCTGAAACTTCAGAAAAAGGTAATAAGCGAGGAAACACAGAAAGCCATTAAAGTGATAAGCGACCTTCTGGCTATTCTTGCCGATTATTATATAAAAGATAAGAAAGGAGAATTGGAGTTATGAAAAATATACTTGTAACCGGTGCCAACGGTCAGCTTGGCAATGAAATGCGTATCTTGTCGGAATCATATCCGGAATTCAGATATTTCTTTACAGACGTAGCAGAACTTGATATCTGCAATGAACAGGCTGTAATGGATTATGTAATGTCAAACGACATAAACATCATAGTAAATTGTGCCGCATATACGGCTGTCGACAAAGCAGAAGACAATGTAGAGCTGTGCACTATGCTGAATCAACACGCACCAGGTTTCCTTGCCAAAGCTGCAAAAGCCAATAACGGATACCTCATTCAGGTATCTACCGATTATGTATTCGACGGAACTGCACATATCCCCTACCGTGAAAATGCCGAAACCTGTCCTAACTCTGTTTACGGCGTAACCAAACTCGGTGGAGAAAAGGAAGCATTCAAGTATTGCCCTGAAACAATGGTTATAAGAACAGCATGGCTGTATTCCTCTTTCGGCAATAACTTCGTAAAAACCATGATGCGTCTTGGAAGAGAAAGAGATACCTTAGGTGTGATTTTCGACCAGATAGGAACTCCTACTTACGCTCGCGACCTTGCTGTTGCAATATTCGCAGCCATCGACAAGGGAATTGTTCCGGGAGTGTATCATTTCAGCAACGAAGGTGTTTGTTCATGGTATGATTTCACTAAAGCAATCCATACCATTTCCGGCATTCAGGGATGCAATGTAAAACCGCTTCACACTGAGGATTATCCTACCAAAGCCACACGTCCTCACTATTCTGTACTCGACAAGACCAAGATTAAGGAAACTTACGGAATAGAGATACCATACTGGATGGATAGCCTTAAGGAGTGTATGGAGATATTGAATACAAGTTTATAAATTTTAAGTCTATAAGTTTGTTATTATCTGCAAGCTATAGAAACTAAAAACTTAAGAACTCAAAGATTTAAAAACTCAAAATAATATATGAATCAGGAAATAGAAAGAAGACGTACGTTTGCCATTATCGCCCATCCTGATGCCGGAAAGACATCATTGACAGAGAAACTCTTGCTTTTCGGAGGTCAGATTCAGGTGGCCGGTGCGGTAAAATCAAACAAAATCAAGAAAACAGCTACATCCGACTGGATGGACATCGAAAAGCAGCGTGGTATTTCCGTTACCACATCCGTGATGGAGTTCGACTATAACGACTATAAGATTAATATCCTTGACACTCCGGGTCACCAGGACTTTGCCGAAGATACTTACCGTACACTTACTGCTGTGGATAGTGTTATCATCGTTGTCGATGGTGCGAAAGGTGTGGAAACTCAGACAAGAAAGCTGATGGAGGTATGTCGTATGCGTAACACTCCGGTAATAATCTTTGTGAATAAGATGGACCGCGAAGCCAAGGACCCGTTCGATTTGCTTGACGAACTTGAAGAAGAACTCGTCATTCAAGTACGTCCTCTTACATGGCCTATCGAGAGTGGACCACGTTTCCGAGGCGTATATAATATATATGAACAGAAACTGAACCTTTTCCAGCCTTCAAAGCAGGTTGTTACAGAAAAGGTAGAGGTAGATATAAATACAGAGGAACTTGACAATCATATCGGCCATGATCTTGCAGACAAGCTCCGCGGCGAACTTGAGCTGATTGATGGAGTATATCCTGAATTCAATGTAGAAGAATATCTTAAGGGTGATGTAGCTCCTGTGTTCTTCGGTTCTGCCCTCAACAACTTCGGTGTTCAGGAATTGCTCGACTGTTTCGTAGAGATTGCTCCGAACCCTCGTCCTGTCACAGCAGTTGAACGTACAGTAAATCCTGACGAACCTAAATTTACAGGATTTATATTCAAGATTACAGCCAATATTGACCCTAACCACCGTTCTTGTGTGGCATTCTGTAAAGTATGTTCAGGAAAGTTCACCCGTAACACTCCATATCTGCATGTACGTCACAATAAGACTATGCGTTTCTCTTCGCCTACACAGTTCATGGCACAGCGTAAGACTACAGTAGACGAGGCTTGGGCCGGAGATATCATCGGTTTGCCGGACAATGGAACATTCAAGATTGGTGACACTCTGACTGAAGGCGAAAATCTTCACTTTAAAGGTCTCCCAAGCTTCTCACCGGAAATGTTCAAATACATCGAGAATGCTGACCCTATGAAGACAAAACAACTCAACAAGGGAATAGACCAGCTTATGGACGAAGGTGTGGCACAGCTCTTTGTAAACCAGTTCAACGGTCGCAAGATTATCGGTACTGTAGGTCAGTTGCAGTTCGAAGTAATCCAGTACCGCCTTGAAAACGAGTATAACGCAAAATGCCGCTGGGAGCCTGTAAGTCTTTACAAAGCATGCTGGATTGAGAGTGATGACCCGGAAGAACTTGAAGCATTCAAGAAACGTAAATACCAGTATATGGCAAAAGACCGTGACGGAAGAGATGTATTCCTTGCCGACAGTGGATACGTGCTTCAGATGGCACAGATGGACTTCAAACACATCAAGTTCCATTTCACTTCTGAATTCTGATACTTAAACGTTACAGAACCACAATAAATGAATAAAAGCCGCTAATAAGCGGCTTTTATTCATTTATTACTACTCATAGTGAACGTGAAATAAACAGTCAGTAAACATCCAATAAACAAGTCCCCAATACGCCTGTCTTAAACAGGCCGACTCTTTTATCTGTTTTATAATCATAAATCGTTACCACTTCTTTCACAAAGTGTTCATCAACCGTTCATTCAATATTCACTGAATGAATAAAATTATCAAATAAAATTTAGGTATAAAATTATATAGAAAAAAAAGAAGCCGCACCCGAGGCGTGACGAAACTCCGATAGACATGATTTGAGAGCTCATTTCCTTTGTAATCCACCGGCATAAATGCTACCCGAAGGCGTGGCCCGCCATTAGAATATGAAGCTTGTCTCGGTATTTCTTATAATTTGATGAGTTTCCCGATTCTGCAAGTGCGGCTTTATTTTGTATTACAAATATAATACAAAAAATTAATATTACAAAGTTTTGCCATCATTTTAATACAAAAAAAGCTGCTCTCGCAAATGAGAACAGCTTTTCTTATAACTTTTTATTCCTTGGAAGCAATTAAGCAGCTTTTGCCTTAGCAACAACAGCCTTGAATGCTTCTGGATGATTCATAGCTAAATCAGCTAAAACCTTACGGTTGATTTCAATACCAGCTTTGTGCAAAGCACCCATCAGTTTAGAGTATGACATACCTTCCAAACGAGCAGCTGCATTGATACGCTGAATCCACAATGCACGGAAGTTACGTTTCTTATTCTTACGGTCACGGTAAGCATAAGTCAAACCTTTTTCCCAAGTATTCTTGGCTACTGTCCATACATTCTTTCTTGCACCAAAGTAACCTCTGGTTAAACCTAAAATTTTCTTTCTTCTTGCTC
>Reeses_p1__coassemble_679_pt1 | contig 19410 bp, 10 predicted proteins | sample Reeses_p1__metabat2_high_PE_011 | metagenome-assembled genome bin Reeses_p1 | reverse complement strand
ATCAGTCACAAAATGAGTCATATAACAAATTAATCTATATAATGTCTAATAAAAACTGGTTCTGATATTCACAGAGCCGGTTTCTGTTTTCTTATCCGAAACAGATTCCCATTCGTCTTCCCTGTACAACCAATTCATGGTCCTCTGTCACCAATCGCAGTTTTCCGGCTGTTTCTGAAATAGGAATAGAGTCTATTCTGTTTCCTTGCAATGCAACCATTCTTCCGTATTGTCCGTTTGAGATAAGCTCTACGGCATGTCCGCCCATGAGTGTAGCTAAGTTTCTGTCAAAAGCTGTAGGACTGCCGCCTCTCTGTATATATCCGAGTACTGTTTCGCGTGTTTCAAATCCTGTTTCATATTCTATTTCTTCAGCTATGTACTGGGCTGCTTTCTTTCCTTCAGGAGTGTTTATACCTTCGGCTACGACTACAATAGAATATGGCTTTCCTTTTTTCAGTCGGTTTATAATTGTATCTCCTATCTTATGAATGTCGAAAGGAATCTCAGGCATTAGTATAATGTCGCCACCTCCGGCCATACCGGAGTAAAGTGCCAGCCATCCGGCTTTATGTCCCATAACCTCGATAACCATTACTCTCTGATGAGAACTGGCCGTTGAATGCAGCCTGTCTATCGCATCTGCTGCTATTGAAACAGCTGAGTCAAATCCGAATGAAATATCCGTTCCCCACACATCGTTGTCTATGGTCTTTGGTATACTTACAACGTTTACTCCCACTTCCATAAGTTTGGCTGCAGTCTTCTGTGTACCGTTTCCACCTATACATACAAGGCAGTCTATTCCGTAATCTTTCAGCGTTTTAAGAATTAATGAAGGCTTGTCATTATTTAACGTTGCGGAAGCTTTCTTGAATGGCTTTTCCCTTGAAGTTCCTAATATAGTTCCGCCTAATGTAAGTAATCCGGAAATGGATTCTTCAGTAAGCCTGTTTATATGTCCGTCCATCAATCCTCTGAAACCGTTATGAATACCATAAACTTCCATTCCGTAATGGTTTAGTGCGCTTTTACACACTCCTCGTATAGTTGCGTTAATACCCGGACAGTCTCCACCGGATGTCAATATTCCTATTTTCATAAGCCAAGCAATTTAATTGTGATGTAAAGTTATTAAAAAAACAAGATTTACTCGTTTTTAATAAAAAAATAATCATGTCAATCATATATATAAAGAGAAAAAACCTACCTTTGCAATAATAAGAATTTGAAAAAATGTAATCAATATGAACTCAACCCAATTGATTGACAGAATATTTGCACCGCGTAGGAAACAAATAGAAAGATATTCTGCACATGCAGAAGAAATTCAGAATAAAGTCCTGAAAAAACTGATATCTGCCGCGTCCGATACAGAGTGGGGTAAGAAATATAATTTTAATGCCATAAATGCTTATTCAGGATTCCAGAAACTCCCTATACAGACATATGAAGATGTAAAGGATTATGTAGACCGCATGCGACATGGTGAAAAAAATGTATTATGGCACGGTGCTGTTAAATGGTATGCCAAATCTTCAGGAACTACAAACGACAAGAGCAAGTTTATTCCGGTTTCGCCTGATGGCCTAAAGAATATTCATTATCGTGGAGGTATTGATGCAGTGGCATTATATCTTGGCGAGAATCCGAAGAGTAGCTTCTTTTCAGGCAAAGGTCTGATTCTCGGAGGTAGTCATTCTCCTAATTATAATGTAAAGGACAGTCTGGTAGGCGATCTGTCGGCCATACTTATTCAGAATGTCAATCCTTTGGTTAATATGATTCGTGTCCCAAGCAAAGAAATAGCTTTGCTGAGCGAATTTGAGGAAAAGGTTGAGAAAATAGCTTCATCTACTATACATAAGAACATTACCAACATCTCTGGTGTGCCTTCATGGATGCTGGCTGTAATAAAGAAGATACTTGAGAAAACAGGTGCCTCTACACTTGATGAGGTCTGGCCTAACTTGGAAGTCTTTTTCCATGGCGGCGTATGCTTCACACCTTATAGAGAACAATATAAAAGCCTGATAGCCTCACCGAAAATGCATTATATGGAAACCTATAATGCCAGCGAAGGATTTTTCGGTCTTCAGAGTTCATTGTCCGATCCGGCTATGCTGTTGATGATAGACTATGATGTATTCTATGAATTTATTCCGTTGGATGAGTTTGAAAACGAGAATCCTTCAATCGTTCCGTTATGGGATGTGGAAGTAGGAAAGAATTACGCCATGGTAATCAGTACGTCATGTGGCTTGTGGAGATATATCATCGGTGATACAGTGAAATTCACGCAAAAGAACCCTTATAAATTCGTTATAACTGGCCGTACCAAACATTTTATCAATGCTTTTGGCGAAGAATTAATGGTGGACAATGCCGAAAAGGGACTGCAGATAGCATGCCGCGAAACAGGAGCACAAGTCTTAGAATATTCAGCAGCACCTGTTTTCATGGATTCTAATGCCAAGTGTCGCCATCAGTGGCTTATAGAGTTCAGCAAGATGCCTGATTCAGTAGAACATTTCCGTCATGTCCTCGATAAGGCATTACAGAGCATAAACTCCGATTATGAAGCAAAAAGACATAAGGATATAACCCTTCAGGAACTGGAAATCATTACGGCACGTCCGAATCTCTTCCATGACTGGCTCAAGCAAAAAGGCAAATTAGGAGGCCAGCACAAGGTTCCACGTCTTAGCAATAACCGCGAACACATTGAAAGCATGTTGAAACTGAACGAATAATATAAACAAAAACTATCTATAACAGAAAATGAAATTCTCATCACTACATATCTTACCGTTTACAGTCATAATTCTGATATTATATGCATGTGCCAGTACCGGAACTCCGGACGGTGGACCATATGATGAAACTCCTCCTAAGTTCGTACGTGCCACACCGGACCCTAATTCCACAGGCAATACCCGTAAGAAGGTAGCTATTGAGTTTGATGAGTTTATAAAGATAGAAAATGCTGCTGAAAAGGTCATAATCTCTCCTCCCCAGACTGAAATGCCTGAGGTTAAGGCAAGTGGAAAACGAGTGCTCGTAGAGTTTTTCGATACTCTTAGAGCGAATACTACTTATACCATAGACTTTGGCGATGCGATTGTTGACAATAATGAAGGTAATCCGATGGGAAACTTTGCTTATGCATTTTCTACCGGTGAAACCATCGATACTATGGAGGTCGCCGGAACTGTGCTCAATGCTCAGGACTTGGAACCTATAAAAGGTATTCAGGTCGGTCTGCATAAAAATCTCAATGACACTGCTTTTACGAAACTCCCGTTCGACAGAATATCGCGTACCGACAGTCGCGGACGTTTCTCTATCAAGGGTGTCGCTCCCGGTAAATACCGTATTTACGCCCTTAAGGATGGTAATCAGAATTATCTGTTCGATTCGAAGACAGAGATAATAGCATATTCCGATTCTCTTATTATACCTTCTATGGAACCGGCCACCAGGCAGGACACTACATGGAATGCCATAGACACTCTCGAAATTGATACAGTCAAGACAGTGCATTACACTCATTTCATGCCCGATGATATAATTCTCAGAGCATTCAAGGAAGAAACCACAATGCAATATCTTGCAAAAAGCGAAAGAGAACAGCTTAATCGTTTCTCCCTCTATTTCAGCGCGAAAGCCGATACTCTGCCAACCGTAACCGGACTTGATTTTGATGAGAAGGATGCATTCATAATAGAATCATCATTGAAAAATGATACTATCAGATACTGGATAAAGGATACAGTGCTTTGCGAAAGAGATACCCTTACCCTTCAGTTGGATTATCTGTACACAGATACTCTTGGAAATCTCGTACCTAAAAGAGATACATTATATATGATGAATAAGCTTAGCAAGGAAAAACGTCTTGCTATGGCTAAGGAGGAAATGGAAAAGAAAGAAAAGGAGATGAAGAAGAGAAGAAAGAAAGGCGATACGCTGAATGTTGTCGAAACAGTGTTCTTCAAGATGAACGTTGATGCGCCTTCTTCCATGGACATAAACCGCAATATCTGTATAAGTTTTGAGGAACCGGTACAGAGTATTGATACGGCTGCCATACATGTAGATGTCAAGGTAGATACACTTTGGAATGAGGAACGCTTTATCTTCGTTTCGGATAGTGTGATTCCACGCAGATATTATATTCTTAGCGACTGGAAACCGGGTAATGAATACCGCTTGAGAATAGACTCTACAGCCATTAAAAGCATATATGGACTGCATACCAACAAGGTGGAAAATACCGTCAAGATAAAGACCCTTGAGGAGTACGGAACACTTTATTTAAATATAAAAGGTGTGGAAGGTAATGCCATAGTACAGCTTTTGAACTCCAGTGATGCTGTAGTAAGGGAACAGAAATTAAAGGAAAACAATACGTGCGATTTCTATTTCCTTCAGCCTAATACGAAATATTATATAAGAATGTATATTGATTCCAATAACAACGGAAAATGGGATACAGGCGTATATGATAAGAAAATCCAGCCGGAGGAAGTCTATTATTTCCCAAAAGTATGGGAAATGAAAGCTAACTTCGAGTTTGAAGAAGACTGGGATGTGAAATCCGTACCTCTTGACAGGCAGAAACTTGATGAAATAAAGAAGCAGAAACCGGAAGAGGCAAAGAAAATAAAAGACAGGAATAAAGAACGTGCAAAAAAATTAGGACTGACATCATGATAAAAAAGATTATTTTCTGTTTACTCATGACTATGTTCACGGGTACAGTTGTCAAGGCACAATGCGGGGCATACAATGATGCAATAAAGCCCGGCGAAGAGTTGACATATGAGCTTAAATTCAATTGGAAGTTTATATGGATAAATGCCGGATGGGCGAAAATGACGGTCGATACAGTTGATTACAACGGGCGTACCTGCCTTCAGACAGACCTCGAGTCATACACAAACAAGAGGATAGATTTTTTCTTCCGAATGCGTGATACCCTCACATGTATAACATCCGAAGACCTTGTACCTCTTTATTTCAGAAAAGGAGCAGCCGAAGGAAAAAGATACAGTGTAGACGATGTGAAGTTCAGCTATCGTAACGGCAAATGTATTGTAGACCAGTATCGTACAGTAAATTCAGGAAAAAAAAGAGAAAACTATCAGGAATCGCCGGTTTGTGTCTACGATATGCTTAGTATTCTTCTTCAGGCGCGTTCGTATAATGCTGAAGACTATAAACCGGGAGATAAGATATTGTTCTCTATGGCAACGGGTGTGGCAGTTGAAAAACAAACCCTGATATACAGGAGGAAAGATGTATATGAGGCAGAGAATGGCATGAAGTTCCGTTGTCTTGTCTTCTCGCTTGTAGAATATGTGAAGGGAGAGGAGAAAGAGGTAATAACATTCTATATTACTGACGACAGAAATCATCTCCCCGTACGTCTTGATATGTACCTTAATTTCGGTTCTGCAAAAGCATTCCTGACCAATATCAAGGGAAACAGACATCCGTTGGAGTCATTGGTAAAGTAACAACCTTTTAATTCTTATCGTAACAAACTAATATAGAATGATATATAAGAAGAATAAATTTCGTACCATCACCGCAGTGTTGCTTATACTGTGCATCTCCCCGTTCCTGATTAGCGCTCATTGCACAGGAGCAGACTGCATTTCCACAGACCGGCTGGAAGAAAGATATGCATGTGTGGAAGTTCCACGTAGGGTAGTTTTCTGTGGGGATACAATAGATCTTACCCGCTATGACCGTCACGAACGCATGGACCGCGAACTGTTAGCTTTCTCATATATGCACAGTACTTCTATTCAGACCATAAAACGTGCCAACAGATATTTTCCTGTGGTAGTTCCTATATTGAAGGAGTACGGAATACCTGAAGATTTCAAATACCTTATGGCTATTGAGAGTGCGTGCAATCCGTTGGCCCGTTCAGGTGCCGGAGCAGCAGGACTATGGCAATTCATGCCTGTTACAGGCAAGGAGTATGGACTTGAAGTCAATTCTCATGTCGATGAACGTTATCATGTAGTAAAAGCGACACATGCCGCCTGCAAGTATCTGCGTGAAGCGTACAATAAGTTTGGCGACTGGATAAGCGTGGCAGCATCTTATAACGCAGGTCAGGGAAGAATATCCCAGCAGCAGGAAAGACAATATACAGACGAAACACTTGATCTTTATCTAGTGGAAGAAACAGCACGTTATATTTACCGTATCTTTGCGGCAAAAATATTATTCACAGACCCTACAATGTTTGGTTTCAGACTGAAATCGTCCGACCTTTATCCGCAAATCCATTATCGCACAGTTACAGTGAGTGAGACAATTACTGATTTGGCTCGCTTCGCCAAGAGTCAGGGAACAACCTATGCTCTTCTCAAAAACCTAAATCCGTGGTTGCGCGATACATCACTTCCATGTAAAAACGGTAAAGAGTATGTTATAATGCTTCCAGACAATGACAAGATAAATTATAATCCGGATTTGACACTGCCATATGACAGAAAATGGGTCATTGACTGATTTTTTATAGTAAATTGAACTTTTTATATACTGTAACCAAAGAGAGTTACATGTATTTTTGCAAAAACAATCTTTTTAACATAAATTTTTACCATGATAAAACTATTATTATTCAGCACGGTGTGTGCATGTTCGCTTGCAGCATCTGCCCAAACCTTTAAGAAATGGCAGGACCCTCAGGTGAACAAGGTAAACCGTGCCCCTATGCATGCAAATTTCTTTGCATACGAGAACATTGAGGCATCAAAAACAGCTTTGAAAGAAAAGTCGGAAAACTTCATGACATTGAACGGCACATGGAAATTTTTCTGGGTTGAGAACGCCGATCAGCGTCCTACAGATTTCTTCCGTGTAGGATATAACGACAAAGGTTGGGCCGATTTCCAGGTACCTGCCGTATGGGAACTGAACGGATACGGTGCCCCTATCTACGTTAATGTAGGTTATGCATGGCGCAACCAGTACAAAAACAATCCTCCTTATGTACCCGTAGAGAAAAACCATGTAGGTTCGTACCGTAAGGAAATAGTAGTCCCTGCCGACTGGAATGGTAAGGATATTATCGCTCATTTCGGCTCGGTTACATCAAACATGTATCTCTGGGTAAACGGAAAGTTTGTAGGTTACAGCGAGGACAGCAAGCTCGAGACAGAGTTTGACATTACCAAATATCTGAAACCGGGACAGAAGAACCTCATAGCATTTCAGGTATTCCGTTGGTGCGACGGTACATATCTTGAAGACCAGGACTTCTTCCGTTACAGCGGAGTAGGACGTGACTGCTATCTCTATACCCGCAACAAGAGCCGCATAGACGATATCCGTATCACTCCGGACCTCGACAGTGAATATAAGAACGGAACACTCGATGTAGTTCTCAGCATGAAAGGCAATAACAATGTAACTCTCGAATTGCTCGATGCGCAGGACAATGTAGTGTCGTCCAAAGAAGTGAAAGGCAGCGGAGATGTCAGAACAAAATTCGAGGTTGAAAACCCAGACAAATGGACAGCCGAAACACCTTATCTTTATACATTGCGTGCCAGCGTGAAGAAAGGTGATAAAGTGACAGAAGTAGTACCTGTAAAGGTAGGATTTAGAAAAGTGGAAATCAAGAACGCGCAGGTTCTCGTCAACGGTCAGCCTGTATTGTTCAAGGGAGCCAACCGTCACGAAATGGACCCTGATGGAGGTTATGTCGTTTCGCGCGAACGTATGCTTCAGGACATCCAGATAATGAAGAAATTCAATATCAACGCTGTCCGTACTTGTCACTATCCGGATGATGCATACTGGTATGAACTCTGCGACAAATACGGTATCTATATGGTGGCTGAGGCTAACATCGAATCTCACGGAATGGGTTACGGTGAAACCACACTTGCGAAAGTCGATTCTTACCGTAAGGCACATCTCGAACGCAACAAGCGAAACGTACAGCGTAATTTCAATCATCCGAGTATCATATTCTGGTCATTGGGAAACGAAGCCGGCTACGGGCCTAACTTCGAGGCGGCATACGATTGGGTGAAGTCTGAAGACTCCAGCCGTCCTGTACAGTACGAAAGAGCCGGTAAAGATGGAAAGACAGACATCTTCTGTCCGATGTACTATAAATACAAGCCATGCGAGGACTATTCCAAAGATGAAAAATACGACAAACCTCTTATACAGTGCGAATATGCACACGCAATGGGTAATTCAGAAGGCGGTTTCAAGGAGTATTGGGATTTAATCCGCAAATATCCTAAATATCAGGGCGGATTTATCTGGGATTTCGTTGACCAGTCATGCCGCCGGACAGGCGAAAACGGTAAGATGATATATGCCTATGGTGGCGATTTCAACCGCTTTGATGCCAGCGACAACAATTTCTGCGACAACGGTCTGATAAGTCCTGACCGCGTACCTAATCCGCATATGTATGAAGTAGGATATTTCTATCAGAACATCTGGACTACAGCCGGCGATTTGTCCAAGGGCGAAGTAAAAGTATATAATGAGAATTTCTTCCGCGACCTTTCAGCATATCGCATGGAATGGGAGCTCCTCAAAGACGGTAAGCCGGTACGCAGCGGTGTGGTAGACCGCCTTGAAGTTGCACCTCAGCAGACAGCTACAATTAACCTTCCTATAGGCAAGATATGTAACTGTGGAGAATGGCTTCTTAACGTCAAGTATATCCAGAAGAACCGTGAAAACCTTATTCCTGCAGGACACGTAGTGGCAAAGAACCAGCTTGTAGTGAAAGGATATGAGGCACCGGCAATCAAATTAGAAAATGTGGCAGAATCAAATAGAACTGTTGTTGCCCCTGTAGTTAATGATGCAAATGTGAACTGCATAGAAGTGACAGGCGAAACATTCAACATACAGTTTGACAATAAGACTGGCTATATGGACAGCTATATGGTTGACGGAACTCAGATGATAAAAGAAGGCGCACAACTTTCTCCAAACTTCTGGCGTGCTCCGACAGATAACGATTACGGTGCAGGTCTTCAGAAGAAGTATGCAGTATGGAAGAACCCTTCAATCAAGCTTCTTTCATTGAAGCACGAATCAAAAGATGAGCAGGTAGTGGTATCTGCAGAATACGAAATGAATAGTGTTCCTGCGAAACTATTCCTTACATATACTATTAATAATGTAGGAGCAGTAAAAGTTACTCAGAGAATGGCTGCCGCAGCTGATGTAAAGGTTTCAGATATGTTCCGTTTCGGAATGCAGCTTGTAATGCCTTCATCATTTGAGAACATTTCGTATTACGGGCGCGGTCCTGTAGAAAACTATATCGACCGTAATCACAGTACAGACCTCGGCATATACAACCAGACAGTTACAGAACAGTTCTATGCGTATATCCGTCCGCAGGAAAACGGAACAAAGACGGATATCCGTTGGTGGAATATGTTGAATGCAGAAGGTAAAGGTTTGCAGTTCGTAGCCGAAGCACCATTCTCAGCTTCAGCACTGCATTACACTATGGAGTCGCTCGATGACGGAGTGCAGAAAGACCAGCGTCATTCTAATGAAGTTGAGCCTTCCGACCTTACAAATGTCCTTATTGACAAAGTTCAGCAAGGTTTGGCATGCGAAGACAGTTGGGGAGCAATTCCATTGCCTAAATACAGAATACCTTATGGAAATTATGAGTTTACATTCGTGATGACTCCTATATATAATTCTGTGGTTATTGAGTAGCGCCAATTAACCTCTTTGAAAACGCTTAGGTGTTTAAACTTAAACGCCTAAGCGTTTTTTGTTCTTTATTTTTTTTGTTATTCTTTAGAAAAATTTGAATTTATAAAAATATTTATTAAATTGCATACAGTTGTTATTAAATACAAAAGATAATAGTGATAAAGGTATGATAAAAGACTCTTTTATGTGAATTCTTTATTAAATAAATTTCTTACAAAGGTACTATATAAGAATATATTTATAATATAATCAGACGATTGAATTATTTTGTACTATTCATGTACAATTTTATCATCTAACGGGAGTGCATTATTAATATATTTGCAAAATAAAACCTTGAAAAATAAACTTAATGTAATTTTATCTTTTATGAAAACTGGATTCCAAGATTTTTTGAAATGGAAGAGGACTTTCAGTGTTTTACTGTTAACCTTAGTTGCGGTCACTAGTGCGGTGGCGCAATCTCTCGTGAGAGGAAAGGTAATTGATGATACAGGATTGGAGGTCATCGGTGCAAGTATTTTAGTGAAGGGTACAAACCAAGGTACGATTACCGATATGGACGGTAAGTTTTCCTTGTCAGTACCTGATAAAAATGCAATCCTTCAGGTGTCTTACATCGGGTATCAGACATTGGAGATAAAGGTTGACTTGTCGAAACCTATGTCCATTGTCCTTAAAGAAGATTCCGAAATGCTTGATGAGGTTGTAGTTGTCGGCTATCAGGAGGTCAAGATGAAAGATTTGACAGGTTCCGTGGCAAAGGCAAACATGAACGATCTTCTTAATACTCCTGTCGCTTCTTTCGACCAGACTTTGGGAGGACGTGTGGCCGGAGTAAACGTTACTTCAAGCGAGGGTACCCCAGGTGGAACGATGAATATCGTTATCCGTGGTAACAACTCGTTGACTCAGGACAACTCCCCACTTTATGTCATCGACGGCTTCCCTGTAGAGGATGCGGCTATGGCAAGTACCATCAACCCTGCCGATATCGAGTCGCTCGATATCCTGAAGGATGCTTCAGCCACTGCCATTTATGGTGCCCGTGGTGCAAACGGTGTTGTTATCATCACTACAAAGAAGGGTTCCATCGGTAAGCCGCAGATTACGTATGATGGTAGTGTGACGGTTCATACTCCTTCGCGTACAATCCCTATGATGAATGCTTATGATTTCGTGAAACTGCAGGCAGAACTTTTCCCGCAGGCTGTATATAATTCCAGTGGTGGTTATCTTATGGAATATGAAGGGAAGCAGTGGACGCTGAACGATTATAAAGATATTTTCCAATATAATTGGCAGGACGAGATTTTCCGTACAGCTTTCCAGCATAATCACAACGTGCGTTTGACCGGTGGTACCGAAGGTATCCGCTATAATGCTTCCGCATCATATTATAATCAGGACGGTGTGTTGCTTAATTCAGGTTATGAACGTTTTCAGATGCGTGCCAATACTGCAATTAAGCGTGGAAAACTTGACATCAACCTTACAACTAATTACTCGCGTAGCATACAGACAGGCTCGACTCCTTCTGAAACATCGTATAGCGGTATGAACAACCTGTTCTACAGCGTTTGGGGATACCGTCCGATTACTTATCCTAACAAGTCAATGGAGTCGTTGCTTAACGACGTGATGGATGATGCCATCGACAGCAGTAATGACTACCGTTTCAACCCAATCCGCTCGTTGAAAGAGGAGTACAGGAAGAATTATACCAACAACTTGCAGTTGAACGGTTATGTGGCATATGAATTCATAAAAGGACTCAAGCTGAAAATATCCGGAGGTTATACATATGATGCTCGTAAAGCTGATACTTTCAATAATTCAAAGACACGCTATGGAGGACCTACATCTACTGACAAAGTTAATGCACAGATAGTACGCAACGAGCGTCTCACATGGCTTAACGAAAATACACTTACTTATCAGACTAATATAAAGAAGAAGCACTTCTTCAATATTTTGGCAGGTGTCACATTCCAGAATTCAGATTACGAATACTATATGCTCAAGGCTACAAGGCTGCCTAATGAATCTTTGGGCATGGCGGGCATACAGGAAGGAACCTTGTCATCGTCATCATCCTTGCTGAGTTCTTGGTCGATGATGTCGTATCTTGCAAGTCTCAAATATAATTACAAGTCCAAGTATTACGCAACGGCTTCTTTCCGTGCCGATGGCTCTTCTAAGTTCAGCAAGAAAAACCGTTATGGTTATTTCCCTTCAGGCTCTCTTGCATGGAACTTTATGGAAGAGGAATTCCTGAAACCGGCTACCAGAGTTCTTAATGCCGGTAAACTGCGTTTGAGCTGGGGTTTGACCGGTAACAACCGTATCGGTGAATATGATTATTATTCATTGCTCCAAGTTCTGAAGAACCGTATCGGAGATTATATCTCAAACGGCAGTGTGCCGAGCGGCTCTTATCCATTTGGTAATGATATAACAAGCGTGGGAGTTGTGCCTACTTCATTGCCTAATGAGGATCTTAAATGGGAGACAACCGAACAGTGGAACCTCGGTCTTGACTTGAGTTTCCTTAATGAAAGGATTAATTTTACTGCCGATATTTACCGCAAGACAACAAGAGACCTTCTTCTTGACGCATCGTTGCCTTTGAATTCAGGTTTCTATAGTGCTACAAAGAATATTGGTAAGGTGCGTAACGACGGTCTTGAGTTGAGCCTTAGCACACAAAACATCAAGACTAAGGACTTCTCGTGGACTACTGAATTTAACATCGCATTCAACAAGAATGAGGTACTTGAACTTTCAGAAAATCAGTTGGCTTTAACGACTGCTGCAAGTTTTGACCAAAACTATAACTCACAGCCCAGCTATATCGCCAAGGTGGGATTGCCTATGGGTATGATGTATGGCTATTTGTATGAAGGTACATACAAGTACGATGATTTTATAAAGTCAGGAAACAGTTATACACTGAAGAGTGATGTGGCACATTTCGTGTCCGAAGCTAACACGCAGCCTGGTATGCCTAAGTACAAGGATATTAACGAGGACGGTGTAATAGACGCTAACGACCGTACCATAATAGGTCGAGGACTTCCTATACATACAGGTGGTTTTACGAATAACTTCACTTATAAGGGATTCGATTTGAGCATATTCTTCCAATGGTCTTATGGAAATGATATAATGAATGCCAACCGTCTGTTCTTCGAGAATGTTGACGGAAAGAAAGACCTGAACCAGTTTGCAAGCTATGCTGACCGCTGGACTCCGGAGAGTCCGGATAGCGATATCCCTGCTGCGGCAAGTTCAAGCTCGAACAAGGTCATTTCTTCCAGAATCGTGGAAGACGGTTCATTCCTTCGTCTGAAAGCTCTTACTTTGGGATATTCGTTCCCTAAGGCAAGAATCGCTAAGGCAGGACTGACAAACGTGCGTTTGTATGTGGCTGCACAGAACTTATGGACATGGACTTCATATTCAGGCTATGACCCTGAAGTGTCAGTGCGCAACAGCGCTTTGACTCCGGGACTGGACTTCTCTTCTTATCCGAGGTCTTTGTCTGTCAGCTTTGGTGTGAATCTGGCGTTTTAATAGTGTCTAACTAAGAAAAAACTGAAAAATATGAAACTCTTTAAATACTTTATATTTATGTTTGCTTTGGGAGCGTCTATGGTTTCTTGCGATTTCCTTGACAAGGAGCCTACAAAGCTCACTCCCGAGAACTTTTTCAATACTCCTGAAGAGACGCAGTCGTTTTTGACAGGTGTATATGCCATCCTGGGGCAGGAAACTTTCTATGGAAGCAATTATCTCTATCTGGCAGGAGGTGATGATATACAGCATTACGGAGGAGCAAGTACGCGAGCTCCGATGGACAGGGGGCTGATTTGTGCTAATGCCGTGACTTCCGACCCTGCGGTGACAGGACTTTGGTACACCCTTTATTCAGGAATTAATAGGGCAAGCATGCTTTTGGAAAATATAGATAAGGTGGAAGAAATGGACCCGAAGCTGAAAGCTCAGATAGTATCGGAAGCCCGTTTCCTGCGTGCCTACTATTATTTTACTTTGGTCGAGAATTGGGGTGATGTGCCTTTCAGGGATAAGTCAACAAATTCTGTTGTGGGTCTTGAACTGCCACGTACTGACCGCCAGCAGATATATGATTTCATTATTAAGGAAATGTCTGAAGCGGCAGACCCTGAAACGGGAGGCCTGTTGCCGGCTTCCGAACTTGGCAAGAATGTGGGAAGAGTGTCTCGCTCGGCTGCCTGGGCTATTATAGCAAGGGTTTACCTGTTTAGGGCAGGGGAGTATCATCGCCAGAAGCGTAACGCTACTGAGGACGAATTAACGATGTATTACGCTAAGGCGAGTGAATATGCCCAAAAGGTAGTTAAAGAGGAATACCACGGACTGGCAGACAACTACTGGGATGTGTTCATTGATTTATGTGCCGACGAATACAACAGTACCGGCAAGAATGAAAGTATCTGGGAAGTTGAGTTCGCTGGAAACGGTACTTCTGACACACGTAGTGAGGGACGATGGGGAAATACATGCGGACTTTCAGGACCGGACTTGTCAAACAATGAAAGTCTGGTTGGAAAGAGCGATCCCGGATATTCATACGAACAGATTTTCGCCACTCCTAAACTTTATGACCTGTATGCCGATAATAACGATACAGAACGTTTCTATTGGAACCTGGCTCAGTTCAAATACATGGAAGTAGAGAGCAAAACAGGTGTTACAGGACGTCAGTTCCGCTTCGGTACAAAGGACAAGATTATGAATGACTTCGGAAATTGGGGACGAGGAACATACGAGTATGGCGACCCTCAATTTGGCAGTGACGGTAAATACAATAGCATAGGTGACTACGAGGTAGAGGAAAAAGAATCATCCAACAAGAACAAAGGTCTGGCATGCGCCAAGTTCCGTCGCGAATATGAAGCCGACAAGAAAGGAAAGACATTTACTTCAATCAACTTCCCTCTTGTGCGTTATTCCGATGTGCTGCTCATGATAGCAGAAGCGGAGAATGAGGTAAATTCCGCTCCTACACAGTTGGCTAAGAATTGCATCAACAAGGTACGCGAAAGGGCAGGACTCGGCAAGCTTGACGATAATCTTGACCGTGACGCGTTCAGACAAGCGGTAAAGAACGAAAGGGCTATGGAACTTTGCTTTGAGCTTCTCCGTCGCTACGATTTGATACGTTGGGGCGAGTTTGTCGAGAAGATGATTGAGATACCGGCTAAATATAACAATTCCGAGGAATGGAAACAGATTACAATAAACCCTGTACTGAATTATTTCCGTGTGACGGATGCTTATAATTACTTCCCGATACCGGACCAGGAAATGGCTGTGAATAAGCAGATAACCGAGAATAACCCTGGATGGTAATGACAATCATTTATAAAAACGTAGTAATAATATGAAAATATATAAATCATTGATGGTTGCTTCGGCAGCCCTGGCGATGTCCTCTTGTACAGATTTGAACAATCCTTTGGAGGATATAAACATATCTGTACAGACAAGTGAGGAGGTCACTTTGGAGAATAACGTGATTACTGTCAACCGGAACACCCCCGTAAAATTCAACATAGCGGGAGAACCGGATAATATTACTTTCTATAGCGGAGAGACAGGACATAACTTCGACTATAGGAAGAGGACTCTTATAGACCCGAGCCAGATAAAGTCGTCGGTTATGACTTTTGACATCCAGAACCAGTATCTGGCAAATAAAGCACACGAAAATTTATACAGCCTGTATATATCGGAGACTTTTTCAGGTTTGTTGAAGGACGACTTCTCTGCAGACTGTCAGTTGCTTGCTGATTTTACAGACTGGCAGGAATTGGTTCCACAGGCAGACTTGCCACAGAAACCGGAGACAAAATCTTATTCGGTTGACTTCTTACCATACTTGGGAAAGAATATCACTTTGGCCATAAATTATCATCCTCAACCGATTACTGACACGGAAACCGGACAGCCGAAGGTCCATTTCAGAAACTTCAAACTTACAAATACTTTGTCCGACGGAACAACAACAGTGCTTAATGCGGCAAGTTTTGGATTTACTCCTGTCAATGTATGGGCTTCCGACCTTAGTAAGGTAGAAATAAAGGAGGATGATTTGAAAAAGAACGACGGCTACTATGACGGTAATGGAGCTTTGATTGAAAGTGCGCTGTGGTATGGTACAGTGACATACAATATTTGGGGTATGTGGAATCTTAAAGATGCGGGTTCTACTACATCATATTTTTATGTACACAGCACGGATAAAGGAAAGGGATTGCGTCCGTCATGGCTGGTATCAGATTATCTTGTGATAAATGCTGTTACTCCTGATACAGGAGTTTCAATAAAGAACATCTCGAACCGTCTTGATGGGTATGAATATACTTACAGCGAGCCGGGTACATACAAGGTTGTGTTCGTATTGAACAATGCCAACTACAAGGAAGAAGATTCAAGAGTGATAACAATGATAATAAACGTAAAATAAACAGAATATATTATGAAGACATTTAAATTCTTAATGCCTTTCCTGCTGGTAGCTTTCGTGTTGGCGGGATGTGATACGGACGATTTGAAGAATGACATCGACGAACTCAAAAACCGTGTGGAGAGCCTTGAAGCACAGGTCAGTGCGATGAACGATAATGTTAACGCCCTGAAAGTGTTTGTTGATGGAAACAAGACTATAAAGTCATACGAACCGACTACAGATGGTTATAAGCTGGTTTTGAGCGACGGTCAGGAACTTACGCTTACACAGGGTAAGAAAGGAGAAGTTTCTACTCCTGAAATATCTATAAGCGATGATGGCGATTGGGTGATAGACGGTGTGGAGCAGGAAGGTAAGAAAGCGGTTGGTAACGATGCACCGGTTCCTACTTTCTCTATCAAAGAAGAAACTATTGATGGAGAAAAAGGATCATACTGGTATGTTGATATGAAAGACGGAAATGGTGAGGTGCCTGTACTCGGTCCAGATGAAAAGCCTGTAAAAGCCACAACTTCGGGAAACATTGAAGGTGGCGATAAGTTCTTCGAGAGTGTTAGAGTAGATGACTACAAAATGGTGGTTAAATTGAAAGATGATTCAAAAGAATATTCTTTGCCTATCGTTGAAGGTTTGACATGCAAAATTGTAACAGACGGAGTGGACGGCTTCAAGGATGGAGTCTTGACAATTGGATATGGTCAGAGTAAGGAACTGGAAGTTGAAATCAGTGAAGCTACTTATATGGTTACAGCTCCTGCGGGATGGACTGCCGTATTGGGTGACATTGCAGAAGGAAAAGCTACTTTGACCGTAACAGCTCCTGCATCTGCTTCAGCCGCTTCAAGAGCTACAGCAGACAACACAAAAGACTTGGTACTTCAAGTAAACAAGGGTGTTAGCTGGGCAATCGACAAGATACAGGTTAAAGCAGAAACAGTTATTAATAGCTATTATGACTTGTATCAGGCAGGCGAGACACTTGAACTTGGCGGTGTTTCAATAAATAAGAGTACATACGGTGAGGCTGTACTGGTAAATACGGCAGACTATGCTTTCAAAGCAGACAATAAGGTTTTCTTCATAGAACCAGATGTGGAAATTGAGTGGAATATTGCTGTAAACTTTGAAACATTGATTTTGATAGGTAACAACTCTTCAAAGATGAGTAAGATGGCTCCAAAAAAGCAGATAAAGCTGTCTGATGCCAATAATGCAGGTAAAGGATTGTTCTTGGCTCATAATCTTGAAATCAATACAAATAATGTTTATACTGATAAACCGGCTTATTTGTTGGCTCAGAATGGAGACTCTAAATATGGAAAGGTTTTGTTTGATAATTGTAAGATTATATCATTGTCAGGACAGCCTTTGACCTATATTTCTACATCAACAAGAAGTTTTGCAGATTTCACTGTTCAGAATTCAAAGATTGAAAATACGGCAAGTGATAAGCAACAGTATTTTATCAGTTTAGGCGAAAGTACGGCTACATACGACAATATTAATTTCGTAAACAATGTGTTCTATTGCAAGGATTCAGGAAACTTCTTGTCTGACTTTAAACTGTTTAATGGGAAGGAAGCTACTATTACTAATTTGAAGCTCCATAACAATACATTTGTAAATCTTGCTTCAGGAACCACGTTCTTTGTATATGTGGCAAACTTATCTAAATTGGATATTGCCAATAACTTGTCTTATTTTGATAGAGAACGTAAAAGTGCAAGTGGCTTTATAAGAACAGTTACAACGAAGCCAACCGGAACATATTGTGATAAGAACATAGTATATAAAACAGATAATCAGAACTGGCAGATATTCTATGGTGGAATAAAGAATGGATTTGATGGAGCCGTAGAAAATGAAATCATAAAAACAAATCCGTTTGAAGGTGGTAAGTTTGACCTTACAACCGGAACATTTGTTCCTAATTCAAACTATGCCGATTATGGCGCGAAGTTAGATTAAACCCATTGAGCCATGAAGAAATTTAGATATATATTATTAAGTATGTTTTCCCTCGCTGTGCTCTTCTCGTGCAGCGATAGGGAAGATATCCGTAATGACATTGATGACCTCAATGCGCGTTTGGATAAACTGGAAGCCATGCTTCCACAGATGAATGAGGATATAGCCCACTATCAGGGTCTGTTGAACGGACAGCTTCTCGTGTTCGATTATAAATTGGAGGAGAACGGAGATTATACCCTCGAATTGAGTGACGGTACTGTGATGACGGTGTATAGCGGAAAACCTAATTCGGAAATACCGGTTATGAGCATCGGTTCAGATGGATATTGGTATTACACCATGGACGGTGAGACACTGCCGCTCTTGAATAATGGAGAAAAGGTGAGCGCAAATCCTGAAAACGGAAAGACACCTCAGTTCAGGGTTAATGCTGAAGGTATGTGGGAATATTCTTACGACGGCTTCGTTGCTGTGGAAACAGGTATTGGTCTTGCAGACCCGAATGTGGGTGAAGCAACATTTTCCATCTTTAGGGATGTTAAAGTTTCTGATGACGGACAGTCGATAACATTCACATGGAAGAACGGTGATGAAACGCTGACAAAGACAATTAATCTGTATGGCGGTCTTGATATGATAGTGGATACAGGAGATAACATTCCTGTGTTCAAACTGGGTGAGAAGAAAGAATTCAATATCACGCAGGAAGGTGTGGAGAAGATAGTCATAGAAACCCTTGATTGGGGCATACAGATTGAAGATACAAAAATGTATGTCACGGCTCCTTCCACGAATGTACAAGGTAAGGAGTATCAGTGTAATCTGATGATAAAGATTTTTTCGAAAGAAGGTTATTGTAGGTTGATAACAGTATCGGTGAAATTGTCAACAACAAATGTAAATGAAAATACTGCCCAAGCGTGGCAGTATTTTTCGTCTAAAAGCGAATATAATGTTCTTCTGGACTACTCGTATGCGGGATATATGCACGGCGAGGTGGCCCCTCCTGATGTGAATATGCTGTCCGGTTACACAACAGTGAATGTGCAGGAGTACAAAAAGAAGAATGGCATAGATAATGACAGGCTGGCTTTAAACAGTATATTATATGATTACAAACTGGTTCGTAAATGTCCCGGAAAGGCAGACAATAAAAATACAAACGAAAATGCAAAGTTGGTTAT
>Reeses_p1__coassemble_675_pt1 | contig 19488 bp, 17 predicted proteins | sample Reeses_p1__metabat2_high_PE_011 | metagenome-assembled genome bin Reeses_p1 | reverse complement strand
AACAATATTAAAGATTAGTCGAGATGGCAAATCACAAATCATCTATCAAAAGAATTAGACAGGAAGAAAAAAGAAGACTTCACAACAGATATTATGCAAAAACTATGCGTAATGCTGTAAGAAAGCTTCGTGCAACAACTGACAAAGCTGAAGCTGTTGCTTTGTATCCAAAAGTACAGAAAATGTTGGATAAATTGGCTAAAGTTAATATTATCCACAAAAACAAGGCTGCTAACTTGAAGTCAAAATTGGCTGCACACATCGCTAAGATTGCTTAATTTTGGTACCTTAAAAAGATATTAAGGCTGGGTTATTACCTGGCCTTTTGTCGTTTATATACATACCATCCGACAAGAAGGTGAAAATCAAAAAACATACTGATTTTCACCTTTTTTTTGGCTATCAGAAAAGGTTATTACATAGATTTTTCGTAACTTTGAACGATTAAATAAACTATTTAAAAACATGAGTGAAGAACTGACACAGAACAGCGGAAGCACCTACTCGGCAAGCAGTATTCAGGTACTTGAAGGACTTGAAGCCGTGCGTAAACGTCCCGCTATGTATATCGGCGACATCAGCGAAAAAGGTTTGCATCACCTCGTATATGAAGTTGTGGACAACTCTATCGACGAAGCACTTGCCGGATATTGTACACATATAGAAGTAACAATAAACGAAGATAATTCAATCACAGTACAGGACAACGGTCGTGGTATTCCCGTCGATTTCCATGAGAAAGAAAAGAAATCTGCTCTGGAAGTCGTTATGACAGTATTACACGCCGGAGGTAAATTCGATAAAGGTTCTTATAAGGTTTCCGGAGGTTTGCACGGTGTGGGTGTATCGTGTGTGAACGCACTTTCTACTCACATGACTACAAACGTATTCAGAAACGGAAAGATTTATCAGCAGGAATACGAATGCGGTAAGCCACTTTATCCTGTAAAGGAAATAGGAGCTACAGAACTCAGAGGTACAAAACAGACTTTCTGGCCTGACGCATCAATATTCACAGTTACTGAATATAAATATAACATTCTTCAGGCACGTCTTAGAGAACTGGCATACTTGAACAAGGGTATCACAATCATCCTTACAGACAAACGTGAGAAAGAAGAAGACGGTAGCTACAAGAGTGAAGTATTCCATTCAGAAGAAGGCGTTAAGGAATTCGTACGTTTCCTCAATTCTACAAATACTCCACTTTTTGATGACGTAATCTATCTGAACACTGAAAAACAGGGTGTTCCTATCGAGTGTGCTATCATGTACAACACAGGTTTCCGCGAAAACCTGCATTCTTACGTTAATAACATCAACACCATAGAAGGAGGTACTCACGAAGGCGGTTTCCGTGCTGCACTTACACGCGTATTGAAAAAATATGCAGAAGAAAGCAAGGCACTGGAAAAAGCGAAAGTTGAAATCTCAGGTGAGGACTTCCGTGAAGGTCTTATAGCAGTAATCTCTGTAAAGGTTGCCGAACCTCAGTTCGAAGGTCAGACTAAGACCAAGCTTGGAAACAGCGAAGTAAGTGGTGCCGTACAGCAGGCTGTGGGTGAAGCTCTTTCAAACTATCTTGAAGAACACCCTAAGGAGGCAAAAGTTATTGTTGACAAGGTGGTACTTGCTGCGACTGCACGTATAGCAGCAAGAAAGGCACGTGAGTCTGTACAGCGCAAGAGTCCTATGGGCGGCGGCGGACTTCCGGGAAAACTGGCCGACTGTTCAAGCCGTGTAGCAGAGGAATGTGAATTGTTCCTCGTCGAGGGTGACTCTGCGGGTGGTTCTGCAAAACAGGGACGAAGCAGACAGTTCCAGGCTATCCTGCCTCTGCGAGGAAAAATCCTGAACGTAGAGAAAGCCATGTGGCACAAGGCGTTCGAGAGTGATGAAGTAAACAACATCATCCAAGCACTTGGAATCCGTTTCGGTGTTGAAGAAGAAGACAGCAAGAAGGCAAACATCGAGAAACTCCGTTATCACAAGGTGATAATCATGACCGATGCCGATGTCGATGGTTCTCACATCGACACACTTATCATGACTCTGTTCTACAGATATATGCCAGAGATTATTCAGGAAGGTCACCTATATATAGCTACTCCTCCATTGTACAAATGCACAAAAGGTAAGATTAGCGAATATTGCTACACCGAAGAAGCAAGACACGCTTTCATCCAGAAATACGGCGACGGAAGCGAACAGGGAATACATACTCAGCGATACAAAGGTTTGGGTGAAATGAACCCTGAACAGCTTTGGGAAACAACAATGAATCCTGAAACTCGTATTCTTAAACAAGTACAGATAGAAAATGCCGCTGAAGCGGACTATATCTTCTCTATGCTTATGGGAGATGATGTAGCTCCTCGACGCGAGTTCATAGAAAAGAATGCCACTTATGCCAATATTGACGCATAAGGTGGTTTATATGTTTAACTAATTTTTTATACCTCCTCACATCTTACATGGAGGAAAGCCTCGGAATCCATAAAGTTCCGGGGCTTTTTTATTAATAATCCGTTTATATTTCATCATATCCAAAACGCGTCCAAAAAGCTTATAACGCGGTTTCATGCCATAAAACATTTATATTTTTACTCCAAACCGGATAAGTATTATCATAAAATAACTATTTTTGGAAAAAGAAGTAAATAAATAAAAACTAATACCAAAAGAAAGATATGAAACTGACATTTCGTATTAAGTATCGTACCGTATGGGGTGAAAGTCTGAGAGTCGTGATAAACGGCGACGAGAAAAACTCGCTTCCTCTTTTCACACGCGATGGACAGGAATGGCAAGGAACATTCAATTACGACCTGCCTGAAAATTCCGATATTGTGCCATACAGATATGCTGTTTTCAGAAATGAAGACTGTGTAAGAAAAGAGTTTGGCGCAATCCCCCACTCTATTATAAAAGGTAATGCACAGCAGCATCATTTCATTTTTGACGACTGCTGGCGTGACTTGCCGGAAGGGAATCACAGATACAGTTCTGCCTTCAATGGCATTCCGCATACAGAGGAGCCGAAGAAACCTACAGACAATGTAGGCTGCTGCATCACACTCAGAGCATTATGTCCGGGACTGAGACACAAAGAACAGGAACTTGGAATAATAGGCAGCTGCAACGCACTTGGCAACTGGGAATATTACCGCCCACTAAGAATGCAGGAGATATCGCCGGATGTGTGGTGTATATCAATAGATTATTCATCGCTCACATTCCCTTTTGAATACAAATTTGTAGCCATCAGCTCTAAAACCGGAGCTGTAGAGGAATGGGAATACGGATGCAACCGTACTTTCCACATACAGCCGCTTATGCGCGGAGAGACTCACTTCCCAATGGAAACAGAGGTATTCTTCAATCTGCCGGAAAGGAAGATTGCCGGTAGCGCAATACCGGTATTCTCACTCCGCTCGGAAGGCAGTTTCGGCGTAGGTGACTTCGGTGATTTGAAGACATATATAGACTGGGCTGCAGAAACAAGCCAGCAGGCAGTACAGATACTTCCTATCAACGATACTACAAGGACAAAGACATGGGTTGATTCATATCCGTATAATGCTATCTCAATATATGCATTCCACCCTATGTATATCGACTTGAGACAGTTGCCAACTCTCAAGAATACGAAAAAGGCCGCTGAATATGAAAGAGAACGCTTGAAACTGAACAGCCTGTCACAAGTAGACTACGAAGGAGTAAACAATACGAAACGTGCTTATCTAAAGGATATTTTCACTCAGGAAGCAGAAAGCATTCTTTCATCTGAAGTTTTCAAATCATTCTATAGCAAGAACGAAGAATGGCTTAAACCATATTCGGCATTCAGCTATCTTAGAGATTTGTATGGCACAGCCGATTTCAATACATGGCCGGAATATAGCACATACGTTTCCGAAGAGATAGACAAGCTTTGTGATGAGGAAGCTGAAACATATCCGGAAGTTTCCTTCTACTACTTTCTGCAATATGTTCTGCACGTGCAACTACTTGCAGCTGCCAACCATGCACGAAGCAAAGGCGTAATTCTGAAGGGAGATATTCCTATCGGTATCAGCCGAGGAAGCGTGGAAGCATGGGTAGAGCCATATTACTTTAATATGAACGGGCAGGCAGGTGCTCCACCTGACGCATTCTCCGTAAACGGTCAGAACTGGGGATTCCCTACATACAATTGGGACGTAATGGAAAAAGACAACTACCAGTGGTGGAGAAAACGTTTCTCCAAAATGGCTGAATACTTCACTGCATACCGTATAGACCATATACTTGGCTTCTTCCGTATCTGGGAAATACCGGTACACTCTGTACACGGACTGTTAGGACAATTCGTTCCGGCACTACCAATGAGCGCGGACGAGATAAAAGGTTTCGGACTGAACTTCCAGAAAGAGTTTATGACAGAGCCGTTTATAAACGACTATATGCTCAACACAATGTTTGGCGACAAGAGCGACGAGGTACGCAATACTTTCGTGGAACATGTTCATCATGACATCTACCGTATGCGCCCTGAGTTCGATACCCAGCGCAAGGTTGAAGCATATTTTGCAGGAAAGACAGACGAGGAAAGCCTCAACATGAAGGAAGGACTATATGCACTGATAAGCAATGTCCTGTTTGTAAAAGACAGAAAGAACCCTGAGATGTACCACCCGAGAATATCTGTACAGAACGACTTCATCTACAAGCAGCTCAACTGGCAGGAGCAGGAAGCATTCAACAGACTGTACAACCATTACTACTACCAGCGACACAACAAGTTCTGGTACGACGAGGCGATGAAGAAACTGCCAGTCCTCACACAATCCACTTCAATGCTTGTTTGCGGTGAAGACTTGGGAATGGTTCCTGACTGTGTGCCATGGGTAATGAACCAGCTGCAGATTCTCTCGCTCGAAATACAGAGAATGCCTAAGGACCCTAAAGATGAGTTCGGACATGTCTATAACTATCCGTTCCGCTCTGTTTGTACTATAGGCACTCATGATATGTCAACCCTCCGTGGTTACTGGAAGGAAGACGCACAGATTACAGAACGCTACTATCATTATGAACTCGGACATTGGGGCGAAGTTCCACAGGATGCACCGGGATGGTTATGTCGTGAGGTTGTAAGCCAGCATCTGAACTGCCCGTCACTACTATGTATCCTGACATGGCAGGACTGGACATCAACAGATGATAGCCTGCGCAATCCGGACATTGAGATAGAACGTATCAACGTTCCCGCAAATCCACGCCACTACTGGAGATGGAGAATGCACGTCACTCTGGAAGACCTTATGAAGAAAGACGATTTCAACGAACAGATAAGAAACATGATTTCTGAAAGCGGAAGGATCTGAGAATAATCCGCAATCAAGTTATCAACAACCAGACAGGGTTTAAACAGTATTTACAGGCTGTTTAAACCCTGTTCCTTTTTAACACCGTATGTGAATAACACATTAATAACTCCATACATAAATATTGCTGTATGAAAAACAAAATGCGTACCTTTGCACCCGGAAATTTTAAAACCCCATAAATATGCTTTTACCATACTTGAATGAAAACCTTATAGAAGCCGGATGCGATGAAGCAGGACGAGGATGTCTTGCCGGAGCAGTTTATGCCGCAGCCGTCATTCTGCCGAAGGACTTCAAGAATGAGATGCTGAACGACTCGAAGCAACTGTCTGAGAAACAGCGCTATCAGCTGAGAGAAGTAATAGAAAAGGAAGCACTGGCATGGGCTATAGGTATTGTAGAACCGGAAGAAATTGATAAAATCAACATTCTGAACGCTTCGTTCCTTTCGATGCACAGAGCAATTGACCAACTGAAAATTACTCCAGAACATTTGCTGATAGACGGCAACCGTTTCAACAAATACAAAAACATTCCACACACCACAATAGTGAAAGGTGATGGAAAATATCTTTCAATAGCAGCCGCTTCGATACTTGCGAAGACTTATCGTGACGACTATATGAACAGGCTGCACAGTGAATATCCTATGTACGCATGGGATATGAACAAGGGATATCCCACCAAAAAACACCGACAAGCCATAAAGGAATTCGGCACTTCTCCTTATCACCGCCTGAGTTACAATCTTTTAGGCGACACTCAGCTTTCGCTGGATTTCTAAATCAAGTCTTGGATTTCAACATCAACAGGAGTTATTAACAACCTGTTGAAAACCTACGTTATTAACAGCCTGTTAATAACTCTGGCATCATGTCTTCTAACTTTGGCACGACCGAAACAATCCATATAACATTTTTCCAGCCCAAACACATCAAATATAGAAGCAAGAGTCCACAAAAGGACATTTTGACACGTAAAACAAGATAATCACATGACAATTTATCAATCTCCAACTTTATCAACACCTGTGAATATATTAATAATGTTTCCACATATTTAAAACAATGGTCTGAAGATTTAAAATCAGATTATAAACATTAAACACTGTCTGACAAAAATTCAAACTTCCGGTATCGGCACACAGTTTGCAATATCAATAGTGAACTTGAGGTTCAAAAACCAAGAGTTCGGAAATAATTGAAAATGTATAACTTAAATATAGGAGATTAAAACTATGATGCCGATTAGAAAGTATTACAATCAGAACTGGTTACCAAGTATCTTTAATGATTTCTTTGATAATGACTGGATGGAAAAGACTAATGCTACAGCTCCGGCAATCAATGTTATTGAGAGCGAAAAGAACTATAAAGTAGAGGTTGCAGCTCCAGGAATGACCAAAGACGATTTCAACATCCATTTGGGAGACGACAACGAACTTGTTATCTCAATGGAAAAGAAAGTTGAAAACGAAGATAAAGATAAAGAAAACAAGAAATACTTGCGACGTGAGTTCTCTTACACAAAATTCCAACAGTCACTTTACTTGCCTGACAATGTTGATAAGGAAAAGATAAGTGCTAATGTTTCAGACGGTGTATTGACTATCGAACTGCCGAAGTATTCACCTGAAGAAAAAGCTAAGGTTAATCGTGTTATTGAGATACATTAATCATTGGTAAACCATATAAGAGCCTCCCGCAAACACTAAACGGGGGGCTCTGTTTGTATAAGACAATAACTTCAATACATGCTTATGAAAACTTGAAAACGCCTTCACACATTCTATAAATACAACTTATATTTATATATCTATAGATTATATTTTTATATATATAACTTGTATTTATAAAAACAAAGGTTGTATTTATAGAATATGTAAGGTTGTTTACAAGAATTTACGGGCATGAAAACATTTATAAACAACCAACTTTAAAACTCAAAATATATGGCTTTTATAGATTATTACAAAGTACTGGGCGTAGAACGTAATGCCTCGCAGGATGATATCAAGAAAGCCTATCGTAAGATGGCCAGAAAGTATCATCCTGACCTGAACAAGGACGACCCTAACGCCAAAGACAAGTTTCAGGAGATAAACGAAGCTAACGAGGTTTTGAGCGATCCTGAAAAAAGAAAGAAATACGACGAATACGGCGAACACTGGAAACATGCCGACGAATTCAAGGCTGAGCGTGAAGCATACCAGAGAGCACAACAAAGTGGCGGACAGTCGGCTTACTGGTACTCCGTGAATGGCGACGATTTCATGGGCGGATTCGGAAGAGGAAACGCAAGCGGATTCTCCGATTTCTTCGAGCAGCTGTTCGGACATGGAGCCTCAGCCGGCAGAAGCGGAAGAGGTTACAACATGATGAGCCGTGGAGGTGATATAGAAGCACAGATGAACCTTTCACTCCGCGAAGCAGCCGTTACGCACAAACAAACCTTCAGCGTGAACGGTGAGAACCTGCGCATAACCATACCTGCAGGTATTGCCGACGGACAAATGATAAAGCTGAAAGGCCACGGCGAGAAAGGCAGCAACGGAGCTCCTGACGGCGACCTTTACATCACCTTCCAGATAGCTCCGGACCCTGACTTCAAACGTGAGGGCGACGACCTGTTCACAGATGTTGATATCGACCTTTACACAGCCGTTCTTGGAGGAAGTGTTAATGTCAGGACAATAGACGGAATGGTCAAGCTGAAAGTAAATCCGGGCACTCAGAACGACACAAAAGTCAGACTGCGTGGCAAAGGATTCCCTGTATATAAAAAAGAAGGTACATTCGGTGATTTGATTGTGACATATCATGTGGATATACCTACAGCGTTAAGCGAGAAACAGAAAGAGCTATTCACACAGCTGAAAAATAGTTGATGATGAAGCTACAGCCTCAATCCGGCATATTAAAAATACTCAAAACATTCGCTCAAAAAGCAGATATTTTGTACTTTTGCAGCCGGAAAACAAATTGGATTTCAAACTTCTAAAACATATTACAATTATGGCAAAGAAAGCACTTTTAATGATCCTCGACGGATGGGGCTGCGGCGACCATCACAAAGACGATGTAATCTTTAACACTCCTACTCCTTATTGGGACAGTCTGTTGGCTAACTACCCTCACTCACAGTTGCAGGCAAGCGGCGAAAACGTAGGTCTTCCTGACGGACAGATGGGTAACTCAGAAGTTGGTCACCTCAACATCGGTGCCGGACGCATCGTTTATCAGGATTTGGTAAAAATCAACCGTGCTTGTGCCGACGGAAGCATCATGCAGAACCCTGAAGTTGTTTCTGCCTTCACATACGCTAAGGAAAACGGTAAGAACATCCACTTCATGGGTCTTACTTCAAACGGTGGTGTACACTCTTCACTCGATCACCTGTTCCGCCTTTGCGACATCGCTAAAGAATACGGAATCGAAAATACTTTCATCCACTGCTTCATGGACGGTCGTGACACTGACCCTAAGAGCGGTAAAGGATTTATTGAAGAACTTACTGCACACTGCGCTAAATCAGCAGGTAAAATCGCTTCTATCGTAGGCCGTTTCTATGCAATGGACCGCGACAAACGTTGGGAACGTGTGAAAGAAGCTTACGACTTGCTCGTTAACGGTACAGGCAAGAAAGCTACAGACATGGTTCAGGCTATGCAGGAATCATACGATGAAGGTGTTACTGACGAATTCATCAAACCTATCTCTAACGCTAACTTCGACGGTACTATCAAGGAAGGCGACGTAGTTATCTTCTTCAACTACCGTAACGACCGCGCTAAAGAGCTTACTATCGTTCTTACTCAGCAGGATATGCCTGAAGCTGGTATGAAGACTATCCCAGGACTTCAGTTCTACTGTATGACTCCATACGATGCTTCATTCAAGGGTGTACACATCCTCTTCCCTAAAGAAAATGTACAGAACACTCTTGGCGAATATCTCGCTGCAAACGGAAAGACTCAGCTTCACATCGCTGAAACAGAAAAGTATGCACACGTTACATTCTTCTTCAACGGCGGACGTGAAACTCCATACGACAACGAAGACCGTATCCTGGTTCCTTCTCCAAAGGTTGCTACTTACGACCTGAAGCCTGAAATGAGCGCTTACGAAGTTAAGGACAAACTGGTAGAAGCTATCAACACTCAGAAATATGACTTCATCGTTGTTAACTATGCTAACGGCGACATGGTAGGTCACACCGGTATCTACGAAGCTATCGAAAAGGCTGTTGTTGCTATCGACAACTGCGTGAAAGATACAGTAGAAGCTGCTAAAGCTAACGACTACGAAGTAATCATCATCGCTGACCACGGAAACGCTGACCACGCATTGAACGAAGACGGAACTCCTAACACAGCCCACTCACTGAACCCTGTTCCATTTGTTTACGTAACAGCAAACAAGGACGCTAAGGTTGAAAACGGTGTATTGGCAGACGTTGCTCCTTCTATCCTTCACATCCTGGGTATGGCTCAGCCGGCTGATATGACAGGAAAAGACCTGATAAAGTAATCTTTCAGAATAGATTAAAGATACAGACAAAAGCACAGACAGCATACGGACAAGAATCCTATGAGGTCTGTGCTTTTTCTTATAACAGTAAGTTCATAATGAGAAAATTTTGGAAATACATGGCAGCTATCCTGAAAGGATGGCGTATAGGCGACTATCTGCGTCAGTTCAGCATCGTGGCAGCCGGTGTTATTGTTACCTTCTGGGGAAGTGACCTGATAAGCACTCATTCCAGAGAGAAAGAAATCCGTTCGGTCATGCAGCTAATCAAGCAGGAACTGGCAAACAACCATGAGGAGTTTAAACATACTCGTTCGATGATAGAAGCCGACATCCGCATGAGCAGGATACTGAAGAAAGCAAATTTAGAGCTGGAATCTGTACCATCGGATACGATAGAAAAATATTGGGAGTTTTTCTCATCATCATCCGAGCTTAATGTAGATACAGACGCACTTGAAGTGTTGAAAGGCTCACAGCTGATGCAGCATATCAATGACAAGCAGATGCTACAGGATTTGCTGCAGACATATGGTTATATAGAACGTATGAGAAAAGACATCTCCGATTATTACAAGTTAAAGAATAACGCTATAATGACATGTATAGAGAGTCTTGACAAACAGAGCATCAAGAAATACATGTTCAACAACACCAGTGTCTATAAAGGATTTTATGCTTTCCAGATGGAGCATCCAGTATTTCTTTCATTCGTAAGTACCGTAGAGGGTTATTGCGACTGGAGGCGTTTAAACAATATCGACAGTCTTTTGAATAAGGAAATCAATCTACTGAACGAACGCTTTGATTAAAGGAGATTAATCATAGACAATAAAAAAGGCTGTCCATCGGGACAACCTTTTTCATTTATAGTAATCTGTTTATCAGAATCTGAAACTTATATAAAAACGTGTAGAAGCTGTTTTCTTGTTTGTTTTTCTCTGAAATCTCATCCACTACCTGCTGTAGCGAATCCGTCCTTTCCTCTTCTATATTCTGAGCCATAGCCGGACACAGACAACAAGCCCAAAAGCGAAACGATAATAAAATTCTTTACCCTCATAATAATCTGAAATATTATAAAAGTTAATTGTTTGTCAGAACTACTAATTATCTAAAAGACAACGACAAAAGTATAATTTATATTCATAAAATTATAATATTCTACAATAAAAAATATTATTTTCACCAAACATTCACATAAAACAGTGATAAACTCATTCTCATAATTATATCTGTTTTTTATCAATGTATAACAGTTATGATTTATCTTTGCAAAAAACTTTATATTTTATGGTTCAGATAGACGATGTAGTAGTAAGCCTCGACGTATTCCGCGAGAAGTTCCTTTGCAATCTTGACGCTTGCAAGGGAGAGTGCTGTATAGAAGGCGATGCCGGTGCACCGGTAGAACTTGACGAGGTTGAGAAACTGGAAGAGGTACTTCCTGTGATATGGAATGACCTTTCGCCGGAAGCACGTGCCGTGATAGATAAGCAAGGAGTGGTATATACCGACCAGGATGGTGATTTGGTAACCTCGATAGTAAATGGCAAAGACTGCGTGTTCACATGTTACGATGATAAGGGATATTGCTATTGCGCAATAGAGAAAGCATATCGCGAAGGCAAATGCAATTTCTATAAACCGGTGTCATGCCATCTCTACCCTATCAGGATAGGCGACTACGGACCTTTTAAGGCTGTAAACTACCATAGATGGGATGTATGTAAGGCTGCTGTTCTGCTCGGGAAGAAAGAGAATCTGCCTGTTTATAAATTTCTGAAAGAGCCGCTTATAAGGAAATTCGGTCAGGCATGGTATGACGAATTGGAGAATGTGGCAGAAGAATTGAAGAAACAGGGATTAATATAGCATAATAATCCTAAATAATAAACATAAAAGATTCATTTAGAAAGCATTTATCCCCTGTTTAGAATCTGTTCAGTGAACAGATTCTAAACAGGGGATAAATGCTTTCTAATCAAGTATAAAATCATTTCTGAAAAGAATGACTGTTTTATCAGAAATTCAAACTCACCCCACCCATAACATTAAAGCCCTGGACAGGATAGCCGCTTTCTGTCACATAATTCCTGTTCAACAGATTGTTCAGTTTCAGGAATACATTCACTCTGTCGTTGAACAGATATTCAGCTCCGATATTCAGTTCGTTCACTGCATCGGCCTTTATACCCAAAGTCTTTTTACGTCCTTCGTAAGTGTATTCCGCCATTGCATGAAAACCGTTGAAAACCTTGGCACGTGCATTGAATCCGATGCTGTAAAGAGGTTTCAACCACAGCAGTTGCTCCACGGCCTTCTGAACATTCCATCCATAGAAATTGCCGTTAAACCCAAGGTCGAACATATCCCTGAACGAATAGTCGGCGGAAAGTCCGGCGTATGCCACACGGGCTTTAGCCTGAGCTATTCCATTATAGATACCTCCCCCGTCTGCATAAGGCATAGAGAATAGTTCGTTTCTCGTTTCACGATAACCGGCATATATCCCCAGGCCAAAACCTGTAAGCGGTGCAGCCTTCAATCCGAGTTTCACATCATACGGAGTGTAAGAAGTATTTAGCTGGACAGGCTGAACCCAGAACGGAGAGAAACCGTTTATTGTTTCGAAATCATTCAACTTGGTGTTACCAGTCACGTGAGCATACAGCACATAGCTATCGGCAAAAGTATAGTCAAACCTTACATCAGGCGAGAGTTTCAGTCCTCCGGCATTGGAAATCTGGAAATCAACATTCAATCCGGCTGTAAGAGATACGGACTCAGTCTTTACGGAATAATACGGACGGAGCTTGACCAAAGAATAGTTGCTGAAGGCCTTGTCATAGAATACATTATCCATTCCAAATGTCACTCCCACATCCTGTCTGTCGTCAATTCCTGCCGAAATATATCCCTGAGTGTGAACTACGCTTTCTGACATACCTCCCGGGATATATACACCATGCTTACGGCTGAACATCTTATATCCCGTCTGGAAACCGAACTCTACAGGCAGCACATCTTTCACCGAAGTTACTCCCACATATCCACCGCCGGACATGAACAACTGGTGTCCGAAGGAAGGAGTTTCTGTTTTCTCATTACCCTGTGATGATGAAGCAGACAACTGCACATCAGGCATATAGTTGAAAACCTGCGATGCAAAATCACCTCCAACGTACATACTCACTTTATCGAAATCGTGAGTATATTTAAGCGACGCACCTATACGGAAGAAACGGTGTTTCCACTCCTTGTCACAGTTAAGGACCGGTATTTCTGTTACAGGGTCGAAATCATACCCGGCTCCTATCTTACCCGAATATCCATGGAATGTAGCCATAACGTCAAGCATATCCCTGTCGGTGATATTCCACAGATATGCTCCTTTCAGGTCAGTATTGTTTCTGTTGCCGTAAGACAGACGCACATATCCTCTCCTGACTTTATCCTCTGTGATTTCTCTGTTCATAACATCCATGTGATAAACAGGGAACTTATTCATCTGATGCACAGACGATGCATAGTCTATCTGTTTCTTTGCCACAGCCGGCTCCTCTATCTTCGGCAATACATTCACCTTGAATGCATCCATCACCTCCGGATTATACTGGTTCTCCACTACAACCGTACGGTTCACTGTAGAGTCATTCTTCTGTTGCTGTGCCGCTACACTATTCAGTGTGACAAGTCCGGCACATATCAATATATGTTTTCTATATTTCTTCATTGTCGTTACTGGTTAAGTTTAGCCAATCTGGTTTCTATCATTTCCGCTATGTCATCATCAGCCTGATAGTTCTGCTGCAATGACAACAGATACTGTTTTGCTTCCATGTTTCGTCCGAGTTTCACATATACATCGCTCAGGAGTACAAAACTTCTTGCAAGCCAGTAGGCATGCGGTGTGCTGACTTCGATATACTTAAGAACCTCATTCTCGGCAGCCTCTGTCTTTCCTTCGTCGAAGTAAATCTGCGCTACCAGGTATTTGGCCTCTGCACCATATACGTTTCTTGTATCTCCGGCAAGAACTTTCAGGTCGGCAAGAGCCTCATTACCCTGTCCGTTACTGATGAACGCCTTAGCCCTGTAGTATCTTGCCTCGTTTTCCAATTCCGGGGCAAGCTTGCTGTGAGCCAACATAGCCGATGCGGCAGAGATAGTTTCGTTGACATCGCCCGCCATATACGCGCTTCGCAAGGCACCTGTCTGTGCCTGAAGACGTTCTTCCTGATTTCCTGCGCGGTCCGACAGACGTTTGTAAAGCTCCAGTGCACGTGGATATTCCTTACCATTATAAGCCATCTGTGCGCACAGCGTCATTGCCTCAGTAGAGAACTTGCTGTCAGGATATTCCAAAACCTTATTCAGATGTGATGTGGATACTGAATAATCCTTTTCATTATAAGCTATGATACCAAGATAATAAGATGCATTCACACTGAAAGCCCCCTGTGGAAACGATTGGAGATATGAAGTCAGGCTATTCTTGGCCTCTGCTATATTTCCACGCATATAGACACGTTCGGCGGCAACGTAAGTCAGTGAGTCACGTTCGTTTACGTCGAAGTTTGCTCCTCCCGGCAAAGATGAAGCGTACGACATATATTCGTCCACCTTATTTATATCTATATATACAGATTTCAGGTCACGCTGAGCCATTTTTGCCTCTTCGCTTCCCGGATAGTCTGCTATGACCTTCTTATATGCAGCAATAGCTTCATTGAATTTGTCATTCTGATAATACAGCAGAGCAATCTCGCTTGCTGCCTTGCGTGCCAACCGGCTTTCAGGCCATTTCTCAACAAGAACCTTATATCTGCCTATCGCATTGTCGGCCTGCTCCATCTGCACGAAGGCACGTCCCTGCTCGTACAGTGCATCATCAATATACTGCGACGAAGGATATTTAGAAAGAAGAGTGTTAAGAGTTTCTATCTTTCCTGTATAGTTGCGCTGCAAACCTTTTACGAAGGCCTCCTGGAACAGAGAGTAATCACCGTATGACGGTTCGATAGATACAGCCTTGGCATACTGTGCACGTGCCTCATCGAAACGTCGTGCATAGAAATAACAGTCGCCGGCACGGTTACAGGCATCACCTCTCACCGAAGCATCTATGGCAGCATCTGTTTCGGCACATCTCACGAACCATGTCAGAGCCTTGTCATACTTCTTCTGCTTGAAAGATGTATATCCCATATTGTAAAGAGCAAGTCCGTACTCCATATTCTTTCTGTTGGTGGCAAACTCCATATACTGACGATAGTCGGCAGCCGCCTGTGCAAATCTGTCAAGACGGTATTTGGCCTCACCACGCCAGAAGTACGCATCAGCCTTGGTCTGCGCATTATATCTGCCCAGCTGTAGCGACTGAGTGAAATAATCGATAGCATTTTCGAACGATGCCTGCGCAAAAGCCTGAGTACCTACTCGGAACAGAAGTTTCTGCTTGGCCTCAAGGATACGTGTTCCCGGCTGGCTGATTTTTGCTATAGATTTCAGTGCGGCCATATAGCTGCGAGTGTTCATATACACCTCTATAAGATAGTCGTTTACCTTATCAGTATATTGCGAATGAGGGAATTCATTAAGGAAACGTTCGAAAACCGTAACCGATTCGGCAAACGGAGAATACGATGTCTCGTGGATGCACAAGGCATAGTTATAGAGAGCCTGTTCCTTTATCTGCATATTGCGATTTGATGCAGCAGCCTGCTCGAAAGCCATTCGTGCCTGATTGCGTTCTTTCAGATTCAGATACGCAAGTCCCATATGCAGATAAGCATTCTGCGACATATCATCATCCGTTCCTGTCACTCTACCGAGATTTTCGGCAGCCTCGGAATAGACCTGAGTATTGAAACAGCTCATACCTAATTTATATAGAGCATTTCGCTGCGGATTTGAGGCCTCACTACAATAAGGAGAAAGATAATTCACAGCAGCAGTATAACCCTTCTGCGAGTAAGCCGCCTCACCTGCTATTCTCTTCATTTCCAGAGATTTCACATTATCCGGATATTCATTGAGATACTTCACTGCCATATCTCTTGCAGCAGCATAATCGCCTGTGATAAGGCTGATATCCGCCATATAATAAGGAGCAAGCTCTACATATTTCTTATTATCCTTTACTGCAGAAAAGCCCTTCATTGCAGCAGTATATCTTCCTGCAGAATAGTCTATATAAGCCAGGCTGTAGGTCGCATCGTCCGAATACTTCGCACTCGCTTCCTTAAGCACCGTAAACCAGGCTGTAGCCTCTTCCTTGTTTCCTATCTCGAGATAAGACTGAGCCAGACGAAAGACATTGTCATCCCTCTCCTCATTTCCCATAGCATCGAAGTCGCAACCTCTGTAGCATGCTATTACTTTCAGATATTCCTTATCATAAAAATAGGAAGATGCGATAAGAGCCTGAACCCTGTTCCTGTATCTTGACTCAGGATGCTTTTCGAGATACGCCTCAAGTTTCTCTATGCGGTCGGGCATTTGCAGCTCATAGGCGGTACATACAAGCATGTATTCTGCCTCATCGGTAAACTCCGCACACTTAGCCTTATCCATATAGCGCATCAGTGTCTGTCGTGCAGCAGCATAATCATGACGCATAAACAGTTGTTTTCCATCGTCGAACAGCCTGCTGTGGCCGGTCAGCGGTTCAGTCTGCTGCGCTCCTGCCACAATAGGCATAGTCAGCATCAGACCTGCTATAAATGCGTTTCCTTTATTCTTCATAAATATATAGGTTATTTATTGTATTCATTTATAAATCGTTCCACTCCCTTTCTCACCGAGTCGAGTCCGAATTCCTCAGGATTTATCTTGTCAAGCGGCATCCAGAAAGATTCGGCTACATCGTCCATTGCCTCCAACTCAGAATCATTCTCTACCCTGCAAAGGAAAAACATATCCATCGTATGCACAAGAAATCCCGAATAAAGATATGTGTTAGGGTACGAAAACAGATATTCCGCCTTCACCACGTCGAGTCCGGTTTCCTCCTTCACCTCGCGCGCCACTCCTTCTTCTGCCGTTTCGCACATGTCGATAAAACCGCCCGACAGGTCAAGAGTTCCTTTGGCAGGATCTTTCGCACGGCGACACACCAAAAGCTCGTTTCTTGAATTAAGGATAAAAGCTACCGTAGCCGCACTGGAATTGAAATAATATACAAAACCGCAGTCGGCACATTTTTTCGATTTGAAATTGTGTTCCTCAAAGTGTGGAGAGCCACACACGGGACAATATTTGAACAGATGTAAAGGGTGCATAATCACACAAGTTTAGTTACAGTGACAAAGTTAACAGAAATAATGATAATATGTTACATTTCTGACATAAAGAACAATTTTCCACAATACAATGTTTATATCATTTAGTCAGTTTATAAAAGTTTTATAGAACAAAACTATAAAAAATATTATTATATAGCAGTAATATTGCTCTTTTCACCTAAAAAATAATGTTTTTTTGAACCAAATATAGAATTAATAAAAAAGTTTTCATACATTTGCTTACAAAATGATATAACAAAACACACAATTATGGAAAAGATTGATAAATTAGACAAACAAATCTTAGAAATTATCTCTCAGAACGCACGTATTCCTTTCAAAGACGTAGCTGCAGAATGTGGAGTTTCGCGTGCAGCAATCCATCAGCGTGTACAGCGTCTGATAGACCTGGGCGTAATCATCGGTTCGGGATACAATGTAAATCCTAAAAGCCTGGGCTACATGACATGTACTTATGTAGGTATCAAGCTTGAAAAAGGTTCTATGTACAAGAGCGTAGTAGCCGAGCTGAACAAGATTCCTGAAATCGTGGAATGTCACTTCACCACAGGTCCTTACACAATGCTTACAAAACTGTACTCTACAGACAACGAGCATCTGATGGATTTATTGAACTCACGCATACAGGAGATTCCGGGTGTTACTGCCACTGAGACACTGATTTCACTGGAACAGAGCATCAAGAAAGAAATTCCTATTCATTTGGATTAATACATGGAAATAATAGCCGGACTAAATGCAGGAGGCATAATCATAGGCCTGTGTACCTTCCTCATAATAGGTTTCTTCCATCCTGTAGTGGTTAAAGCCGAATATTACTGGGGAACTAAATGCTGGTGGATTTTTCTTCTGCTCGGCATAGCAGGAATAGCAGGTTCTGTGCTTACAGACAACATACTCATCTCCACCCTTCTGGGAGTTTTCTCTTTCTCATCGTTCTGGACTATAAAGGAACTTTTCGAACAGAGGGAAAGAGTCATTAAAGGATGGTTCCCGATGAACCCCAAAAGAAAAGAAGAGTACAGAACAGACTCCGGAAAATAAAGCCATAACAAAACGTCATAATAGAGAGTTCATGAGTTCAGAAAAAGAATTGCATGAACTCTTTTTTTTATACTTTTTCCACAAAAAGAACTTACAATTATGCTAAACATCAAAAACAATCTGACAGAGCTAATCGGCAATACTCCGATGCTCAGACTAAACAATATGGAGAAAGCCTTCGATTCGGAAGCTTCGGTAACGGCCAAACTTGAAATGTTCAATCCCGGAGGAAGCGCAAAGGACAGAATAGCTCTCAGCATGATAAACGATGCCGAGAAGAAAGGCATACTCAAACCGGGAGCAACCATCATAGAGCCGACAAGCGGTAACACCGGAGTGGGACTGGCATGGATAGCCGGACTGAAAGGTTACAAGCTGATACTGACCATGCCGGAGACCATGAGCCGCGAAAGACAGCTGCTGCTGAAGGCCTATGGAGCGGAACTCGTTCTGACTGCCGGAAGTAAAGGTATGAGCGGTGCAATAGAAAAGGCAAATGAGCTGAATTCGGAGATAGAAGGCTCGGTCATACTGCAACAGTTCTGTAATCCGGCCAACCCCGAGGCACATTATAATACTACAGCTGAGGAAATCTGGAGAGATACAGACGGAAAGATAGACGTATTCGTTGCAGGAGTAGGCACAGGGGGAACAATAAGCGGAACAGGCCGTAAACTGAAAGAGAAGAACCCGGAGATAGAACTAATAGCAGTAGAGCCGGACTCATCGGCTGTTATTTCGGGCGACAAACCGGGACCGCACAAGATACAGGGTATAGGTGCAGGATTTATCCCTGACACACTTGACACAAAGATTATCGACAGAGTGTTCCGCGTAAAGAACGAAGACGCAATGGCAACTGCACGCGAGCTTGCAAACAAGGAAGGGATACTCTGCGGAATATCATCCGGGGCAGCCGCTTATGCCGCGATGAAGCTCTCGCAGGAAAGCCGATACAAAGGTAAAAACATAGTAGTATTACTGCCCGACACCGGCGAAAGATACCTCTCGACAGAACTGTTCGACAGATAAAGAAAAAGCCTCGCATCAGCGAGGCTTAATTGTTTCTTCGGAGTGGGCGTTGACGGATTCGAACCGCCGACCCTCTGCTTGTAAGGCAGATGCTCTGAACCAGCTGAGCTAAACGCCCGAAAGGGAAATTTGTTTTTAATTGGCTTTTTGAAGTGGGCGTTGACGGATTCGAACCGCCGACCCTCTGCTTGTAAGGCAGAT
>Reeses_p1__coassemble_638_pt1 | contig 20242 bp, 17 predicted proteins | sample Reeses_p1__metabat2_high_PE_011 | metagenome-assembled genome bin Reeses_p1 | reverse complement strand
AGACGCATTTTCTGAAAACCATTGCATTGGGATATGCCGTAACAGAAAACGCCATATCAGTATTGAGCGACCTTAAATATAATAAAAGTTACATCTACTATGGAGGAATGGCTGAATTATTGGGAATAGCAGACAGTTATACCAATGAAACCGTAAACTCTATATGGGAGAAAAAAATATACGATTCTATACACAAAGATGATTTATCGAAAAAACATATCAACGAACTAAGGTTCTACAATTTCATCAAAAATCTTCCACCTCAGAAAAGAGAAGGTTTCTTCGTCAAAGAATCTTTGAGAATGTTCAGCAGAGAAAACAAATGCTTCGCTGTAACACACAGAATGTTCTATTTCTACGAAAATGATAACAGTAACATAAGGTTCTCCCTATGCCTGTATAATCTCAGAATGGATGATGAAAAAGAAGAATCCTTTATTCTCAACTCTCTCAGCCATGAATCATATATCCTCGATAATGAATACGACAACCGAATATTATCTGAAAGAGAAATAGAAATCTTACGCCTAATAGAAAAAGGTATGAGCAGTATTGACATATCAAACACCTTATCCATAAGCAAGAATACAGTGAGCAGACACCGACAGAATATTCTTGAAAAACTTCAGGCAAAAAACTCTGTCGAGGCCTGCAAGATTGCTAAGGAAATGAAACTTATCTAAGCTGTATTTTTTGACAGTTTAATATCTCTGACGATACCGGCCATCATCTTTTCCCGGAAAGCACCGGATGAACATATCTGCCCTTACCTACCGACACTCTGCCAAATTCTATTGCCTTAGCCGGACAGCGGTGTATACATGCCGTACACTGTACACAATCCTTCCCTTGCCATTCCGGTTTGCCGTTCCGCATAACTATCGTACCCGTAGGACAAACTTTAGCGCACAGTCCGCAGGAAATACACGCATCTGTTGTACGGAAAGACTGTCTGCCTACTACAAAATGCTTAAACGCAGGATAGACCACATAACTCTTCAGCCACGACATTCCTGTACGGAGAATCAGAGACTCAGAATAATTCCGCGTCTTTATAGCCTGTACAATCCGCTCCATACCTTGTGGAGCCAATGCCAGTTTTTCATCCTTCACATGGTCAGGGTCAGTACCGAAACCACACATCAGAATATAGTTGTTTGGCATTTTCAGCGAAAAGAATGCTTCCAGTCGGATACTTTTATCAGCAAGTTCCTTACGCACGATACGGTCTGTATATCCACAATCGTCGCCACATGTACCAATGGCGAATACACGGTTTCCTTTCAATCCCGACAACTGTAACTCACGGATAAAACGCAGCATAACCAATGCAGGTCCCCATGAATGTACCGGAAAGACGAAAAACAGCATTTCCGCCTCATCACGCAATGTATATCTCAGACCTTCAGCCGAATGTTTCCGTATAAACCTGGAGACTTCACATAAAGGTTCATTGAAAGCATTGGATATGTATTGTGCACCCCATAAAGAATTGCCTGTAGATGAAAAATAAAATACCATAATTTTTTAACTAAGCTTTTGTACTCTCTGTTATAAACAGCAGTTTGTCACCCACATGCAGTTCCATCTGTCCGTTCGGAATCAAGAACTCATTTCCGCGCTTTATAAGCATAACCAGCGAACCTTTAGGTATATTCATATCAGCCAGACGGTTGCCGTGTACCAGCATTTCCTCATTAAGAGTAATATCGTGCAGTTGCGAATCTATCTCGTCAGGCAGTTCTACTCCAAACTCGTTTCCTTCCTTCTCCAAAGGTAAGTCAAGCTTAAGCCAGCGTGCCACAGAAGATATCGTCATACCCTGAATAACGAGTGACAGCAAGGTGATGAAGAACACTATATTAAACAGCTGATGCGAACCTTCTATTTGAGCTATAACCGGATATGTGGCAAATATGATTGGTACGGCGCCACGCAATCCAACCCACGAAACGAAAAGTTTGGCTTTGGCACTTATTCCCCTGAAAGGAAGCAGACACGCGAACACACTCAGCGGACGTGCCACAACTATCATAAACACACCGATAAGCAATGCCACTACAGCAGTATCAAGCATTTCATGAGGATTTACAAGCAATCCGAGGGTGATAAACATTATAATCTGGAACAGCCACGTAAGTCCGTTCATAAATGTATTTATCTCCTTTCTGTACGACAGTTTCATGTTTCCTACCACCACACCGGCTATATATACAGCCAGATAACCGTTTCCTTTCAGCATATCTGTAGTAGTGAAGGTAATGAAAACCATACTCAGAAGGAGTATTGAATAAAGTGATGAGTTTGACAGACCTAACTTATTTATGAGCCATGACATGAAACGTCCCATGGAATATCCCAAAGCACCGCCTATAAGGAACTGCACTAACAAGTCTTTAATCAGAAGACCGATACTAAGCGAGCTGCCACTGGAGATAACCTGTATAAGAACAATCGTGAGCATATATGCCATAGGGTCGTTACTTCCACTCTCAAGTTCCAGCATAGGACGAAGGTTTTCCTTCAGATTCATTTTCTGCGAACGAAGAAGACTGAACACAGAAGCCGAATCGGTGGAAGACATTGTAGCCGCCAAGAGCAGTGATACCATAAACGTAAGTTCTATATTCGTGCTGTTCCATACCGAAATATAGAAGATAAACAGTCCGGTAAGCAAAGTCGTCAGAAGAACCCCTACGGTAGAAAGCACAATACCTTCTTTCAGAACAGGTTTTATGTCTGTAAACTTGGTTTCCATACCTCCGGTAAAGAGGATGATACTGAGTGCCATCATACCTATGAACTGAGCGTCCTCGGCACTGTTGAACTGCAATCCGAGCCCGTCGCTGCCGAACAGCATTCCCACGAGCAGGAAAAGCAACAATGTAGGTATTCCGAAACGATAACCGGTCTTGCTTATCAATATACTGGTGAAGATAAGTACCGACCCAATCAAAAGGATGTTCTCTGCTGTAAATATCATTGCTATAGTTTTTAATTTTGGTTATTATAAAAAACAGGAAAAACGACTGTACGTTTTTGGGTGCTGACTATAGTGGGCAATGCTGCTGACTATAGTCAGTAATGCTGCCGACTATAGTGGGCAGTGGTGCCGACTGTAGTCAGCACCAAAATATGTAAGCACAATTCAGATTATATCAGCCCTGAAATCAATCACTCAAACAGTGTACAAACTTCCGCACGGCTCACCTTAATCAAATCTGCAGGAGCAATCTTAACCTGCAATCCGCGCACTCCGGCGCTGACATAGATATAGTCGAAATCATTGCAGGTGTGATGGATATATGTAGGGAAATGTTTTTTCATACCTATAGGCGAACAGCCTCCACGAATATATCCCGTAAGCGGCAGGAGTTCCTTCATTGGGATAAGATCGCATTTCTTGTTTCCGGACAGTTTAGCCGCCAGTTTCAAATCGATTTCATGCTCTCCCGGAATCACGCATACGAAATATCCTGACTTATCGCCATGAAGTACAAGCGTCTTGAATACCTGTTCAATGTTTTCACCGAGTGTAGCAGCCACATGCACACAACTCAAATCATTCTCATCTACCTCGTATGGTACAAGTTCGTATTTTATCTTATCCTTGTCCAGCAGTCGTGCCACATTGGTCTTGGATATTTTTTCTTTAGCCATAATTTTATAATTTTAGAATTATGTTTAAATGCCGTTTAAAAGCTATTTAAATACTTTTTAAAAGCTGATTAAACGGCATTCATAATATGTGTCTATATAGATTAAACAATTTATTTCTGATTTAGTTCTTCCTTCAGGAACTTAGGTGTATATCCTTTTCCCGACTCGGCTACTACTTCAGGTGCTCCGCACGAAAGAAGTTGTCCTCCACCCTTTCCGCCTTCAGGCCCCATGTCGATGATATAGTCAGCCATCTTGATTACGTCAAGGTTATGTTCTATAACGAGGACTGTATTACCCTTGTCAACCAGACGGTTGAGTACGTTCATCAATACTCGTATATCCTCAAAGTGCAATCCTGTGGTAGGCTCGTCAAGAATGTAGAAAGTCTTTCCGGTATCTTTCTTCGAGAGTTCTGTTGCAAGCTTCACACGCTGGCTCTCTCCACCGGAAAGAGTAGTTGATGGCTGTCCCAACTTGATATATCCCAAACCTACTTCCTGAAGAACCTTTATCTTGTTCAGTATCTGAGGTACATTCTCGAAGAACTCCACGGCACGGTTTATAGTCATATCAAGCACATCGGCTATAGATTTGCCTTTGTATCTCACTTCCAGTGTCTCACGGTTATAGCGTTTTCCGTGACATACCTCACAAGGAACGAGCACATCAGGCAGGAAGTTCATCTCTATTGTCTTGTATCCGTTTCCTCCGCAAGCCTCACATCGTCCTCCGGCTACATTGAAAGAGAAACGTCCCGGCTTGTAACCGCGTATCTTTGCTTCCGGCAGACCGACAAACAGATTTCTTATATCTGAGAACACTCCGGTATATGTTGCAGGATTTGAACGCGGAGTACGTCCAAGCGGCGACTGATCCACATTCACCACCTTGTCTATATTCTCCAGTCCTTCAATACGGTCGTATGGCAAAGGGTCCTGAAGCGAGCGGTAAAAATGCTGCGAAAGTATAGGCTGGAGAGTGTCGTTTATAAGAGTTGACTTACCGCTTCCCGAAACACCTGTCACACAGATAAGTGTTCCTAACGGAAATTCCACATCAACACCTTTCAGATTGTTTCCTCTTGCTCCGAACAGAGAAAGTTTCTTTCCGTTGCCCGGTCTTCTCTGTGCCGGTACTTCTATCTTCATCTCGCCATTAAGATACTGCGATGTCATGGTGTGAGTCTTTAACATCTCTTCCGGAGTTCCGGCAAACACCACTTCACCTCCCAGTCGTCCGGCCTTCGGTCCCATATCCACTATGTAGTCCGATGCAAGCATCATGTCCTTATCATGCTCTACCACTATCACCGAATTACCTATATCTCTAAGGCTTTTCATGGAGTTTATCAGTCGGACATTATCTCTCTGATGAAGTCCGATACTCGGCTCGTCGAGGATATAAAGAACATTGACAAGCTGCGAACCAATTTGGGTTGCAAGACGGATACGCTGGCTTTCACCACCGGAAAGACTGACAGAAGTACGATTGAGAGAAAGGTATTCAAGTCCCACATCAAGCAGGAATTTCAGACGGGTACGGATTTCTTTCAGAATTTCCTGAGCTATTACTCTCTGCTTACTGTCAAGATAATCCTCTACTCCCTGCAACCATTCATAAAGATCGCTGATATCCATAGAAGCAAGCTCGTAAATATTCTTGTCGTGCAGACGGAAATGCAATGCCTCCTTATTAAGCCTCATCCCCTTACACTCAGGACAGACATCAGTCTTGGCAAACTGTTCAGCCCATTTCTGAGCAGTTGCTGAAGCATCTTTCTCCTGCATCATTTGTATATACTTTACTATACCTTCGTATTCCACAAAATAGTCGGATGAAGTATGAACGAGCGAACTGTCAATCTTCAGACGGTCGTCACATCCGTAAAGTATCTCATTTATGGCATCTTCCGGCAGTTCGCTTACCGGAGTTCTCAATGTAGCTTCATGACGTTCAAGCAAGGCACTCAACTGCCAGAAAATCATAGCATTCTTATACTTTCCGAGCGGTGCTATAGCTCCTTCATAAACAGAAAGCGAACGGTCCGGAATAACCTTGTCAACGTCTATCAGATTGACATATCCCAATCCCTTGCATCGCGGACACGCTCCCTGCGGAGAGTTGAAAGAGAAATTGTGCGGTGCAGGTTCACGATAAGAAAGACCAGTAACAGGACACATCAGACGCTTACTGTAGTGACGGACGCTCTCTGTCTGGGCATCAAGTATCATAAGCAGACCATCGCCCAATCGCATGGCTGTAGCCACACTCTGGCGCAATCTCTTGTCCTCCTTTTCTGTCACTATGGTTTTATCCACCACTACTTCTATATCGTGGTTCTTGTATCTGTCAAGCTTCATTCCGTGAGTGATTTCCCTCACCTCACCATCAACCCTTACATAGAGATAACCCTTCTTGCGCACCTGCTCGAACAGTTCCTTATAATGTCCCTTACGGGTACGCACCAGCGGAGAAAGTATGAAGATACGCTTTCCCCTATAATCGCGGTTAATAAGTTCGATGATTTGTTCCTCGGTATATTTCACCATCTTCTCACCCGAAAGATAGGAATATGCCGTAGCTGCACGGGCATAGAGCAGACGCAGATAGTCGTATATCTCGGTAGTTGTACCTACAGTGGAACGCGGATTCTTGTTTGTCGTCTTCTGCTCGATTGATATAACCGGACTCAGTCCAGTAATCTTGTCCACATCCGGACGTTCCATCCCCCCAAGGAAGTTTCTGGCATATGCGGAGAATGTTTCTATATACCTGCGTTGTCCCTCGGCGAAGATAGTATCGAATGCAAGCGACGACTTACCGCTTCCACTCAGCCCAGTAATGACCGTAAGGCTGTTGCGCGGTATCTCGACATCTATATTTTTCAGATTATGTACACGTGCTCCCTGCACGCTTATCGTTTCTTTTCCTTCTGTCATATCTTAATATTCAGTGAAACATTGCAAAGATAATGCTTTTTTCGTACTTTTGCCCGTAAATAATCATATAGCTGAAAAATGAAATTTATTCAATCTGTATTTCTTGCACTGGTACTCATGGCCGGAAGCAGCATAAAAGTAATGGCTCAGGCATCGGCCGAGAGCGGATATTTCCTACACACAGTAACCAAAGGCCAAAGCCTATACTCCATATCAAGCATGTACAATGTAAGCATTGACGACATTGTACGCCTCAATCCGGGCAGCGACAAACAGATCCGCGAAGGGGCTGCGCTGAAAATACCACAGACTGTTTCTACCAATTCGGATAAGCCTGTATTCCACACCATACAGGCCGGCGAAACACTGTATCGCCTATCAGTGAAATACAACATCACAACTCAGGCCATCTGCGAAGCCAATCCGGGACTGAGCAGTGAGAACTTCCGCAGCGGTCAGGTTATCATCATACCTGTACAGTCGGCATCGAAAACAGAAAAAGAAACTCCAAAGGCTACCGCCAAAGAGGAAACTACCGTAAAGATGAACGACTGGAAGGACATGCACAAGGTGGAAAGAAAAGAAACCATCTTCAGCATCAGCCGCGAATACGGAATAACTGAAGAAGAACTGATAGCAGCCAATCCGGAACTGAAAAACGGAAAGCTCAAGAGAGGTACTTTCCTGTTTATCCCATATGGCAGGAATGAACAAAAGACACAACAGACTGAATCAAAACCTATAGTACAGGAACTTACCAACGAAGAGATATTCAGCCGGTTTGAAGATTCCAAGAAAGAGATAAAGACTATAAAGGCAGCTGTTCTTCTTCCGTTCATGGCAGGGACAAGTGCAAACATGGAAGAACAAATCAGAATGGTGGAATACTATGAAGGATTCCTCATGGCTGTAGACAGTCTGAAGAAAGAAGGTGTGTCTGTAGACCTTTATACATACGACACTAAGGGAAAGGAAGCAACCCTGAACAATATACTTGCCAGGAAAGAGATGAAGAATATGGACATCATATTCGGACCGGCAAGGTCGCAGGACATTGACGCTTTGGCTACATTTGCAGACAAGAACAACATTCGTCTTGTTATACCTTTTGCCCCAAAGGTGGATCAGGTGTTCAAGAATCCGCATATCTATCAGGTAAACACCCCGCAGTCATATCTGTACTCGGAGGTATATGAACATTTCAACCGCAAGTTCAGCGGATGCAATGTGATATTCCTCAATGCAAGCAACGGTGACAGAGAAAAGGATGAGTTTATCAAAGGAATGAAAACCGGACTTAAAGAAAACGGAATAAGCTATCGTGACTTTACCATGACTGACAATTTCTACGATATAACCACCGTTATGGATACGCTGAAAAACAACATATTCATACCGACATCCGGAAAGAGTACAGCTCTGGTGAAGATTCTTCCTCAACTCACACAGATACGTCGCGAAAGACCTGGCTATTCAATGAATCTGTTCGGCTACCCTGAATGGCAGACATACACCAACGACTATTTGGCAAGTTTCTACGAGATAGATACATACTTCTATTCGTCATTCTATACAAACAATCTTTTCCCGGCAGCCGTAAACTTTACTCATGCATACCGCCGCTGGTACAGTAAGGATATGGCAAATATCTACCCCAAATACGGTATGTTAGGATATGACACCGGTTATTTCTTCCTGAAAGGACTGTCGAAATACGGTAACAAGATGGAAGAGAATCTCGGTTCGATACACGTAACACCGATACAGACAGGATTCAAGTTTGAACGTGTAAACAACTGGGGAGGATTTATAAACCGGAAAGTATTCTTCGTACACTTCTCAAAGGATTATGAACTGATAAAACTTGACTTTGAATGATAAAGAAAACATACATATTTATACTGTTGGGTATTGTATTGTGGCTTAACACCTCCACGGCCAATGCCCAATTGCAGGAACAGAAGCACAATTTCTCCATAGGTTTGAGCGGTGGAGTAAACTTCGGCAATGTAGACTTCTCGCCACGAATCAAGCAGGGCTACCTGATAGGTCCGCAGGCTGGATTTACAGCCAGATATATCTCCGAGAAATATTTCAGCATGATATGTGGTATCCAGGCCGAAGTGAACTATTCACAACGCGGATGGAAAGAGGTGATAGAAGACGGCAGCGGAGACAGCTATCAGAGATCAATGGATTATATCGAGATACCTCTCTTGGCACATTTGGCTTTCGGAAAGGAATACGGGAACGGAGCCAGATTTATCCTCAACTTAGGTCCTCAGATAGGTTTCCACCTCGGAGATAAAGAAAAACATGCCATGCCCTCAATACAGAAAGAACAATACGGTAAAGCTGTAGAGAACGGTTTTGACTACGGTCTTATAGGTGGAGGCGGAATTGAGATTCGTACAGGAATAGGCCACTTCCTGCTTGAAGGAAGATACTACTTCGGACTCAGCGACTTCTTCAACACTACAAAGAAAGACTATTTCTCACGCTCAGCACATACATATATATGTGGGAAAATCACTTATCTTTTCGATATAACGAAGTGAGTTTTTAGTTGTTAGTTTTTAATTGTTAATTTTTAATTATTAATTCAATATGCGTCTAATTTCATGGAACGTAAACGGAATCCGCGCATGCTGCGACAAGGGTTTCCGCGATTCATTCAAGGCACTTGATGCCGATTTCTTCTGCCTGCAGGAAACAAAGATGCAGGAAGGACAGCTTGACCTCAGTTTCGAAGGATATACATCATACTGGAACTATGCCGAAAAGAAAGGCTATTCAGGTACGGCAATATTCACACGTCATCAGCCACTGAATGTCACTTACGGTATAGGTATTGACGAACACGACCACGAAGGACGTGTAATCACACTCGAAATGGAAAACTTCTTCCTCGTAACGGTATATACTCCAAACTCACAGGACGGACTTAAACGTCTGGACTACCGTATGACCTGGGAAGACGATTTCAGAGCATATCTGCAGAAACTTGACAGCAAGAAACCGGTATTGATATGTGGCGACCTTAATGTGGCTCACAAGGAGATAGACCTGAAAAATCCAAAGACCAATCGCATGAATGCAGGATTTACCGACCAGGAAAGAGAAAAGTTCCAGACACTGCTTGATGCCGGCTTTATAGATACGTTCCGCTATTTCTATCCTGACATGGAGAATATCTATTCATGGTGGTCGTACCGCTTCAAGGCACGAGAGAAGAACGCAGGGTGGCGTATTGACTACTTTGTGGCATCGGCACGCCTCGCAGACAAACTTCAGGGAGCAAAAATACACACAGAGATATTCGGTTCTGACCACTGCCCGGTGGAAGTTACCATAGATTTATAATATAAGGATGAAGAACGACGGGTTTACACTCAGAAAAAGACTTAAGAGCTTCAAGTTTGCTTTCAATGGCATAAAACTGCTCATTACGAGAGAGCACAATGCATGGATACACTGCTTTGCGGCTGTATGCGTCATAGCGGCCGGATTTGCTTTCAACATATCCACAACAGAATGGATATCTGTAATATTTGCCATAGGAACAGTTCTTGCGGCAGAAGCTGTAAACTCGTCCATCGAAGCCATAGCAGACCTCGTTTCACCGGGATATAACGAAGCCATAAAACGTACCAAGGACCTTGCAGCAGGAGCAGTACTGATACTTGCCATAGCAGCAGCCATCGTAGGACTGATAATATTTGTCCCCAAAGTAATGGAAATATTCTGTTGAACAAACACGCATGAAATTGCGTTTCTATAATAAACAATAAAAATATGATTAAAAGAATCAGCATATTATTTATGGTGTGCCTGCTGGCATTTTCCATCAGTGCACAGACCATTGAAGTTACCGGCAGCCGTAAGGCAGTCCGTACATCGGGCGACGTAGGAGCTGTTCTTCTCCCCGTGGCAGGGCTGACGGCAATCCTTATAAACAAGGATTGGGAGGGTTTGAAACAGGGAGTATTTTCAGGTATCACCACACTTGGAGTAACTTATGCGTTGAAATATGCCGTTAAAAAGGAACGTCCAGACCAAAGCAATTTCCACTCCTTCCCTTCCATGCACACATCAGTATCGTTTGCAGCGGCTTCGTTCATACAGCGCAGATACGGTTGGAAATGGGGAGCGCCGGCTTATGTTCTGTCAACTTATGTAGGCTGGAGTCGCGTATATGGCAAGAAACATGACTGGTGGGATGTAGCAGCCGGAGCAGTAATAGGTACAGCCAGTTCGTACATATTCACACGCCCGTTTGCCAAGAAACATAATCTTACAATAAGTCCCGTTGCAGGCGACGGTCATTACGGAGTTTATGCTTCGATGAGTTTCTAAGATTACTCACAGAACTTCTCAAAATCTGTTTCAAAAGCTTCAAAGCCATCGGGATAGACACGCGCTATTTTTTCCGACACCTTTGCCATGTCTGTTTTATCCTGTAGCAGAGTTATAAAATCGCTCAGAAACTGACGGGAAACATTTTCTAACATGAAAGTTGTAAGGGCGTGTGCCAATATATAGGCATAACGCTCATCCGTTCTCTGTTTTTTCATGAACAAGTTCCAGTCTGCATCAACGAAATTCCTTAGATTGACTTCTCCCAACATATACATGGAACGTATCCTCCCCTTTTCGTATGCTGTCATGGAATGCCTTATACCTTTTTTACCTACCTCACAATGCTCGAAATACTCGCTCAGCCCCTCCATAAGCCATACCGGAGGATTTATACCGGTTATTTCTCTAGTAAGATAGTGACTCAGTTCGTGGTATATCACAGAAAGGCCTCTCTTACGGTTCTTGTCCATCTCCATGATAACAGCCTCTTTTCTTTTAGCACTATATAAACCACCGATGTTTTTAACCGGAATTTTTTTACTTAAGCCTATGGTATCCAGATAAAATTCTGCCACACTGCGCTCGTTGAATACCGTAAGTTTCACCTTCAGACTATCCTTAAGTCCGAACAGTCTGTAAAACTTTATCTGATATACCATCATCTGTTCCACCAACTGCTGTTCTTTCTTCGACAAGGCATTACCGGCATATTCTATCTTCAGGCATTGGGCTGTAACTACCAGGACCGACAATGATGCCATAATAAATAACATTATGCGCTTCATCAATTCTTGTTTTTCTTTTTCAAATACTTTTTCTGTTCGCGTTTCGTCATATCCAGCATTATGAGTTCATCATCTGTCACCGCCTCATATTTTTTCTTCTCCTCCATAATCACATCCCCCTCTGTAGTTCTGAAAACAGGCATAAAATGCGAATAGGTATATCCGGTAGCCTGAAGAGCATCAAATTTATTTTCATCGAGGAAGAAATATGTTATCGACACACAAGTTCTACCGGCAATCCCCACGGGCTGCCCTGTCAGTACCTGTTCGCCGGGTACAATGAAATTCTCGTCCATAACAAGATATGCCGCAAAAGTACGGTCGGCATGATATATAAGCAACTGCCTTGGATTAGTAGTCTTACATGCTATCCCGCTTCGTGTGGCATATACTGTATCACCACGGTGCATATAAAAATTCAGGGTTTTCACGCTCTCGCGCAAATCCGTTTTCCATGCTGTAACCTTTCCGTTCTTTACAGGAAGTGCATATGGAAATTTAATATCAAAGTCTTTCACAAAATTGCCACGGAAGTACATAAAAGATGAAGGCTCTTTAAACGGATTATCCACATTTGAGCCTTTGGGAATTGTAAACATGGTATTTTTCCCCGGACGCAGATTATACGAACGGTCATCAATACGATAAACATAGTAATCGCAATAATCATTATTCGTATATACAAGCAGCAAATCCTCCTTGGAATTCCTCTCCCAATTGGACTCTATAACATTAAAAGGCCTCTGCATCAGTATCTTTAATGACTGCGACATTCCCTGCATCGTAAATAATAACAACATTATTACAACGCAAATTTGTGTTTTTCCATTCTGCATATTAAAGTTTATTATATAAATCACTGGAAGAACAAGTCATCAAGGCGACTTGTATTCTCTTCTTCAAGTTCCGACACCTTATCCTTACATGGGTCAAACTCATCAGGAATATCGAATTTCTCTTCTTGTGAATATCCTAAAGTTTTGTCGGCATAAACCTTATTCATGTATATACCCCAAATAGGAAGAGCCATTGAAGCTCCCTGTCCGTCAGCCATACGGTCGAAGTGAATATCACGTTCTTCACCTCCTACCCAACATCCGGACACCAGACTTGGAGTAAAGCCCATAAACCAACCGTCGGAGTTATTGTTCGTAGTACCTGTTTTGCCACCCATATCAGCTGTGATATGATACAGTCTTCTTACACGTCCACCGGTACCTTCGTTTATTACCGCACGAAGCATCACGAGCATCTTGTACGCGCTGCTCTCACTTATCACTTCATTCACCTGAGGGGAGAAGGTAGCCAACACATTACCGTCGTTGTCCTCTATACGTGTAACAAACAGCGGTGCCGTGCGTATTCCCTTGTTCACGAAAGCCGTGTATGCGCTTACCATTTCGCCCACTGAAATCTCACAAGGTCCAAGACACAAAGAGATTGTAGGCTGTATTTCCTTATTCAGTACACCGAACGAATGAATCAGTCTGACCAATTCATACGGATTAAGTTTGCTCATCAGATAAGCCGAAATCCAGTTGTTTGAATTTGCAAGTCCCCATTTCAGAGTAACAATTTCGCCATAATGCTTCTTTGAACTGTTTCTCGGAGTCCATGCAATACCGTTCTCGTCGAAGTAAGTTCCCTCAACATTTCTTGTCTCGTCGCATGGAGAAAAACCGTTTTCCATTGCAAGCGAATACAGGTACGGCTTGATAGTAGAACCCACCTGACGGCGTCCCACCATAGCCATATCATACTTGAAATTATCATAGTTAGGTCCTCCAACATATGCTTTCACATATCCTGTAATAGGATCCATCGACATAAATCCGGCACGCAGGAAGTGCTTGTAGTATTTAATGGAATCAAGAGGAGTCATTATAGTATCTTTCTCACCCTGATAAGTAAACACAGTCATCTCACGCGGAGTATTGAAAGCCTTCATTATTTCCGCATCGGAATATCCGGCAGCCTTCATCACACGACGACGTTCGCTTTGCTTTATGGAACGATTCAAGATAGCATCAACCTCTTCCGCTGATAACTGATTTGTGTATGGTGCTGTCTTTCTACCTTTCTTTTCCTTGAAGAAACGAGGCTGCAGATACTCAGCCACATGCTCCTGAACTGCCTCTTCGGCATATTGCTGCATGCGCGAGTTGATAGTAGTATAAATCTTTAACCCATCTGTATAAAGATTATAGTTTGAACCATCCTTTTTCTTGTTCTTTGCGCACCACCCGTACAGAGGATTTGTTTCCCACGCAAGGGAATCTTCGTAAAACTTCTGCATCTGCCATCCGCGATAATTCTTCTTCACCGGTTTCTTGGCATTCAACACCCCTCGGAGATATTCTCTGAAGTATGTAGCCAGACCGTCGTTATGGTCAACCGGTCTGTATTTCAACACCAATGGCAATGTCTGAAGAGAATCACGTTCAGCCTCAGTCAGATAACCGGCTTTACGCATCTGGTCGAGCACCACATTTCGGCGTCCGCGTGTACGTTCATTAAATCGACGCGGATTGTACAGGGAAGGATTCTTGCACATACCTATAAGTGTAGCAGCCTCTTCAATACTCAAATCCTTAGGATCTTTTGAGAAATATGTACCTGCTGCCGTCTTTATACCTACGGCATTATTCAGGAAATCGAACTTATTGAGATACATCGTGAGGATTTCTTCCTTAGTATAATAACGCTCCAACTTTACGGCAATAACCCACTCTATCGGTTTCTGCAGCAGACGTTCCATCACATTATCTGCTGTAGGAGAATAGAACTGTTTAGCCAACTGCTGGGGTATGGTACTACCACCACCGGCATTCTTCTGCATGAACACCCCACGCTTGATAAGGGCACGCATGAAAGCTCGCGCATCAATACCTGAATGTTCACTGAAACGCACGTCCTCAGTAGCCACAAGAGCATGCACCAGATTTGGTGACAAATCCTCGTAACCTACATACAGACGGTTCTCCTTGCTGAGTGACCATGTTCCCAACACCTTTCCGTCGTCAGAAATAACCTGTGTGGCAAACTTTAGATTAGGATTTTCAAGTTCCTCAATAGGTGGCACATAACCAATCTTGCCATCTGAGATAGCAGAAAATATTATATACGTTGCCAGCATACCTATCAGCAGCAACGCCCAAAGTACGATGATAAAAGTCTTTCTCATTGAAATAGCTTATTTGTTACGTTCAGTCCCATAATTCTTACAAACAGGACAAATCGCTACAAAAGTACAAAAAAACAACGGGATTAATGTATTATGGAAGATATTTTATAATTTGCTATTACTCATTGCATCATCATTAAATACCACAGACCACAGCAACTGACGATGTATAAAAGACTAAATATACAATCATTTTCTTGCAACATTACCCATAAAAAAGTATTTTTGCCATGAATAATTCTATAAACCATAGTGTGGTTTATAGAAACCACACTGTAATTTTTACAAACCACACTGTGGTTTGTAAAGACACAACTTTTATTTATAGATAATGTAAGCACAAAACAAACTTTATTACAGCAAGCAAATAACTTTTCATACTAACAAAGTAAACTTTTACGGACTATGGCTAAATACGTGATGCAGGAAATGAAAAACCTTCATAAGGAAGGAGAAACGCTACTCTACCCAAGAATGGTAATAGACGGATGCTGCGAAACCGAAGAACTGGTGGAGATGATTACCAAAGGCTCCACACTGAGAAAAGGCGAAGTTATGGCAGCTCTGCAACTGGTCGCAGACGGAATGGTCTCGATGATGGCACACGGCCGTTCGGTACGGCTTGAAGGTATAGGACTATTCACGCCAAGCCTGTCATTAAAGGACGGAAAGGAAAGAGAAAACACAGAAGGTGACTCTCCGCGACGAAACGCACAGAGTATAGAAATAGGCAACATAAACTTCCGAGCCGAAAAAAGCCTGATTCAGGACACAAACTCCCAATGCAGTCTGCAAAGACAGAAAGGCGACTGGCGATGCAACAGGTCGAAGTTCTCTCCGGAGGAAAGGTTATCCATCGCACTGAATTATCTTGAAACGAACCATACCATGACAGTCGGAGAATACGAACAACTCACAGGCCTAAGCCACACTACTGCCGGAAAAGAGCTGAAGAAATGGGTAGCGACTCCGGAGTCTGGTATATATTTCAAAGGAAGTGGGTCGCATAAGATTTATGTGAAGAGATAAAAATTGGATTTGAAAGCCTTAAATCATGTAACTATAAATTGTAACACATGATTTAATTATAATCTTAACAATAACAATAAAAATTAAATAGGAATTTTAAGTTTTATCTATTATTTTTGCAAAGGACAGAGTTGACTCTTTCCAATACATATTAGAAATTAAAGAGGCGTTATGTCTTCTTCTTGTACGTACCAAGCCTGAGAAACTTCAAAATTTGAAAACAAGAGACGATGTAATGGTCTCCACGCATATGCGTGGGGCTGTTATTCCCACATCTGTTTTCAAAGGTTTTCTCAGGGCCTGTACGTTAAGAAGTGTGGCATACAGTTCCACGCTTCGTGGTTTAATAAAAAATCCTTGTGGAAACTGAAGGAAAAATGGAGGATTGAATATGAAGAAATTTATATTGCCTTTTTTGTTATTTCTCTCTTTTGCGATAGGCGGATGTACTGATAATACGCCTAAAACAGAAATAAAGACAGAAACACCAAACTCAATTACGCAAACATATACTGTGGAACGTTATAAACTCTTTCCAACGCAAAATATGTGGACATTCATCAAACTTGACACACAAACAGGGCAAATATGGCAATTACAATACAGTATAAACGATGATAATAGACGATTTGAATGTGAACTTAATACTAATTCACTTATTATTGATGATAAAAAGATAAATGGTCGTTTTGAACTTTATTCTACTCAAAATATTTATAATTTTATTCTTGTTGACCAAATAGACGGAAGAACATGGCAGGTACAATGGTCTTTTGAAGAAAATAATCGTGGCATCATTCCTATTAATAATTAATGTATTATTGAAAACCATAAAAAACATTATGATTATGAAAAAGTTTTTCTTTTCACTGTTTATTGCATTTACAGTTTTTTTAACAGCTTTTGCCCAAGAAGAGTCTGAACATTTAACTTTCAAAGGAGTGCCTATAGATGGAACTTTAAATGAATATGTATCAAAAATGAAGCAGGCAGGTTTTACTCATATCGGAACACAGGATGACATAGCGATTCTTCAAGGTGATTTTGCAGGATTCAAGGGATGTACTGTATTTGTATCTACTCTTAAGTCTATTGATAAAGTCAGTACAATTGGAGTAATGTTTCCTGAAAAAAATGATTGGGATTCGCTTGAAAATAATTATGGAAATTTGAAATCGATGCTTACAAAGAAGTATGGTGAACCGTCTGATTGTACAGAAACATTTAAAGGGCATACTCCTTCGATGAATTTAGCTAAATTAAGTAGTTTGAAAATGGGCGATTGTACATGGTATACTACTTTTAGTACGCCCAAAGGAGACATACAATTATCTTTGGAGTCGTTAGAATATAATTGTCATGTAATCCTTCGCTATTATGACAAAATAAATACAGATGCCGTAGAGTCACAGGCAATGGATGATTTATAATACAAATACCTATGTATATATCTATTGTATTGGGATTAATCATCGCTATTACGATTGTCGTAATCGTAGTAGCAATACAGTTGTTATTAAAAAGGAAAGCAAAGGAAGTTTCCGGTAGTATCAGGTCGGTAGTTCCATTTTACAGAGAGCAAGGGTATGATGAGAATGTTGGGAAGCAAAGTATTGAGGCTCGCTTCATTAGTATCGAAACCGATTTAGAAAACAGCTTCTATGAACGTATAATATCTTCTTCCAACGAAGAGCAATTTGCAAGTCATTATATGCAGTTGTTTTGTGAAGCACGTTCTTTACTGAAAAGAATGAAGAGATTTAGCATAGAACCTGACGATGTAATAATAAGATTTGTACGCGACCTAGATAATCTTCATACTTTTGTAGAACAACATAATGAAAAGATTATCCAGAATACACTAGACATTCACAAAGACTTTTTCGACCATTGCCTTAAATACCCATTAGACAAACAGCAAAGGCGTTCAATTGTATCAGAAGAAGATAATTGTTTGGTAGTAAGTAGTGCAGGAAGCGGAAAAACATCATCCATTGTAGGAAAGGTAAAATATCTGATTGACATCAAACACATTAATCCTCAAAATATTCTTCTTATAAGCTACACAAACAAAGCGGCTGCCGAACTGACGGAAAGGATGGATATTGCAGGATTAAGAGGGTACACTTTCCACAAACTTGCCATTGACATCATCGGAAAAGCGACAGGACAGAAGCCTTCCATCTGCGATAACACAGACACACTGTTTGTGAAAATCTATCATAATTTATTGGAAGATGTGGATTTCAAAAAAAGTATCGTCGAATACTTTGTTGACTATCAGGTGCAAGAAGCGGATTGGGAACATCGTAAAAATGAACGCAGACAACAACTATCCGAATTAAAAGATGTTCGCTTGAAAGCCAAATTTCCCGATATGGATGGAAATATTTTTTATGTTCGGAGCGAACAGGAACAAAAAATCTGTTTTGCATTGTCGTCTTTAGGCGTGAAATTCAGATATGAAGAGCCTTATGAGTATCCATTGGCAGATGAAATGCACTCACAATACAAACCAGATTTTTCCATTTACTTTGAACTGGATGGTAATACAAGACGTATTTATTTGGAACATTTTGGCGTGGATGAACATGGACTTGTCCCCACATGGTTTGCAAAAGATAAAGGCATTACTTATGAAGAAGCAAACCAAAAATACAATGACGGAATAACATGGAAAAAAGCAGCACATGAGAAATTTGGAACTAAATTATTGACAACCTCAAGTACTGATTTCCATTATTCTGACATTCAAAACACATTAAAAGTTTTACTTGAAAAAGAAGGCGTTCCTGTTAAAGAAAAAACTAATGCAGAATTATATGATATGATTCTACCTCCAAACAGCAAGCAGGAAAAGGCTTTTATACGGCTTGTTGTTACTTTTGCAACCTTAATAAAATCAAACTGTAAATCTATACAAGAGATTTTGAGACTTACTAAAAATGCAGAAGATGAACGTAGTACTTTTATTATCAAGAAAATTTTCCAGCCCGTTTATGAACGATATATTCAAGAACTTAAAAACAGCAACCAGATAGATTTTACCGATGCAATTCTACAAGCCACAGAAATATGCCGTTCTTCTCACCCCGTAAAGTATGAATATATAATCGTTGATGAATTCCAAGATATATCAGTTGACCGCTACAATTTTCTTATGGCGCTTCGAGAAGGCACTCCTCCGGCAAAATTGTATTGTGTAGGCGATGATTGGCAATCCATATATCGCTTTTCGGGAAGTGACATGACTCTTTTCAATCAGTTTTCAGATTATTTCGGCCCCACAGAAATCAATAAAATCGAAACGACATACCGTTTTGGAGAACCCTTAGTAAGCCTGTCATCGCAATTCATTCAGCGAAATAATGCTCAGTTAAAAAAGGATATACACCCATTCAATCCACAAACTAAAACCGAATTACAATTTCGTGCTTATGAAAGGCGCGACTATTGTAACACTATTGAACAATTGATTGCGTCTATCCCTACTGACAAATCAATCTTTTTGTTAGGACGATATTCTTTTGATGATTATTATTTGTCGTTTCTATACAAATCCGTAAAAGAAGGCAATCACTTTTTCTATTTCATAGGAGGCAGGAAGATTGAATTCTTGACAGTACATAAATCCAAAGGCCTTGAAGCGGATTATGTAATAATACTTCAATGCAACAAAGATACATATGGATTTCCTTCTATGGTAAATGATGACCCTGTACTAAATTATGTCTTGACTGAAAGTGACCAATACCCTTATGGTGAAGAGCGCAGGTTATTTTATGTAGCTATTACCAGAGCAAAAACAAAGACATACATACTTTACGACAAACGATTTCCATCCGTATTTGTTGACGAGTTATTACACCCGGAAAAGGTTACAGAAGAAAGTTATACAAAACATCCAAATGCAAATAAGAGATGGACACGCAGTGCTGACAAATTCCTACTCACTCTTTACCATGAGGGAAAGAGTATAAGGTATATTTCAGATAAAATGGGAAGAAGCCAAACCTCCATTATAATGCGAATTGGGAAATTAGAGGGCAAACAATAATAAACAGAAATTGCACTTTTCATCCAAACCACTATATTTATATAAAATCACGAGTATCAAACCATAAGCAATTGCGGCATTAAATTATAACTTTGCCATCAGGAAAGAACATAGACAACCCAAAACATGAAACAAACACGATATAAACTTCTCATAAATATCAAAAATTGGGCGGAACTTTAAAATATTTTATGTACCTTTGGACTTCGGTATTAAAAAATAAACA
>Reeses_p1__coassemble_622_pt1 | contig 20465 bp, 17 predicted proteins | sample Reeses_p1__metabat2_high_PE_011 | metagenome-assembled genome bin Reeses_p1 | reverse complement strand
AGACGCATTTTCTGAAAACCATTGCATTGGGATATGCCGTAACAGAAAACGCCATTTCAGTATTGAGCGACCTTAAATATAATAAAGGTATGAGCAGTATTGACATATCAAACACCTTATCCATAAGCAAGAATACAGTGAGCAGACACCGACAGAATATTCTTGAAAAACTTCAGGCAAAAAACTCTGTCGAGGCCTGCAAGATTGCTAAGGAAATGAAACTTATCTAAGCTGTATTTTTTGACAGTTTAATATCTCTGACGATACCGGCCATCATCTTTTCCCGGAAAGCACCGGATGAACATATCTGCCCTTACCTACCGACACTCTGCCAAATTCTATTGCCTTAGCCGGACAGCGGTGTATACATGCCGTACACTGTACACAATCCTTCCCTTGCCATTCCGGTTTGCCGTTCCGCATAACTATCGTACCCGTAGGACAAACTTTAGCGCACAGTCCGCAGGAAATACACGCATCTGTTGTACGGAAAGACTGTCTGCCTACTACAAAATGCTTAAACGCAGGATAGACCACATAACTCTTCAGCCACGACATTCCTGTACGGAGAATCAGAGACTCAGAATAATTCCGCGTCTTTATAGCCTGTACAATCCGCTCCATACCTTGTGGAGCCAATGCCAGTTTTTCATCCTTCACATGGTCAGGGTCAGTACCGAAACCACACATCAGAATATAGTTGTTTGGCATTTTCAGCGAAAAGAATGCTTCCAGTCGGATACTTTTATCAGCAAGTTCCTTACGCACGATACGGTCTGTATATCCACAATCGTCGCCACATGTACCAATGGCGAATACACGGTTTCCTTTCAATCCCGACAACTGTAACTCACGGATAAAACGCAGCATAACCAATGCAGGTCCCCATGAATGTACCGGAAAGACGAAAAACAGCATTTCCGCCTCATCACGCAATGTATATCTCAGACCTTCAGCCGAATGTTTCCGTATAAACCTGGAGACTTCACATAAAGGTTCATTGAAAGCATTGGATATGTATTGTGCACCCCATAAAGAATTGCCTGTAGATGAAAAATAAAATACCATAATTTTTTAACTAAGCTTTTGTACTCTCTGTTATAAACAGCAGTTTGTCACCCACATGCAGTTCCATCTGTCCGTTCGGAATCAAGAACTCATTTCCGCGCTTTATAAGCATAACCAGCGAACCTTTAGGTATATTCATATCAGCCAGACGGTTGCCGTGTACCAGCATTTCCTCATTAAGAGTAATATCGTGCAGTTGCGAATCTATCTCGTCAGGCAGTTCTACTCCAAACTCGTTTCCTTCCTTCTCCAAAGGTAAGTCAAGCTTAAGCCAGCGTGCCACAGAAGATATCGTCATACCCTGAATAACGAGTGACAGCAAGGTGATGAAGAACACTATATTAAACAGCTGATGCGAACCTTCTATTTGAGCTATAACCGGATATGTGGCAAATATGATTGGTACGGCGCCACGCAATCCAACCCACGAAACGAAAAGTTTGGCTTTGGCACTTATTCCCCTGAAAGGAAGCAGACACGCGAACACACTCAGCGGACGTGCCACAACTATCATAAACACACCGATAAGCAATGCCACTACAGCAGTATCAAGCATTTCATGAGGATTTACAAGCAATCCGAGGGTGATAAACATTATAATCTGGAACAGCCACGTAAGTCCGTTCATAAATGTATTTATCTCCTTTCTGTACGACAGTTTCATGTTTCCTACCACCACACCGGCTATATATACAGCCAGATAACCGTTTCCTTTCAGCATATCTGTAGTAGTGAAGGTAATGAAAACCATACTCAGAAGGAGTATTGAATAAAGTGATGAGTTTGACAGACCTAACTTATTTATGAGCCATGACATGAAACGTCCCATGGAATATCCCAAAGCACCGCCTATAAGGAACTGCACTAACAAGTCTTTAATCAGAAGACCGATACTAAGCGAGCTGCCACTGGAGATAACCTGTATAAGAACAATCGTGAGCATATATGCCATAGGGTCGTTACTTCCACTCTCAAGTTCCAGCATAGGACGAAGGTTTTCCTTCAGATTCATTTTCTGCGAACGAAGAAGACTGAACACAGAAGCCGAATCGGTGGAAGACATTGTAGCCGCCAAGAGCAGTGATACCATAAACGTAAGTTCTATATTCGTGCTGTTCCATACCGAAATATAGAAGATAAACAGTCCGGTAAGCAAAGTCGTCAGAAGAACCCCTACGGTAGAAAGCACAATACCTTCTTTCAGAACAGGTTTTATGTCTGTAAACTTGGTTTCCATACCTCCGGTAAAGAGGATGATACTGAGTGCCATCATACCTATGAACTGAGCGTCCTCGGCACTGTTGAACTGCAATCCGAGCCCGTCGCTGCCGAACAGCATTCCCACGAGCAGGAAAAGCAACAATGTAGGTATTCCGAAACGATAACCGGTCTTGCTTATCAATATACTGGTGAAGATAAGTACCGACCCAATCAAAAGGATGTTCTCTGCTGTAAATATCATTGCTATAGTTTTTAATTTTGGTTATTATAAAAAACAGGAAAAACGACTGTACGTTTTTGGGTGCTGACTATAGTGGGCAATGCTGCTGACTATAGTCAGTAATGCTGCCGACTATAGTGGGCAGTGGTGCCGACTGTAGTCAGCACCAAAATATGTAAGCACAATTCAGATTATATCAGCCCTGAAATCAATCACTCAAACAGTGTACAAACTTCCGCACGGCTCACCTTAATCAAATCTGCAGGAGCAATCTTAACCTGCAATCCGCGCACTCCGGCGCTGACATAGATATAGTCGAAATCATTGCAGGTGTGATGGATATATGTAGGGAAATGTTTTTTCATACCTATAGGCGAACAGCCTCCACGAATATATCCCGTAAGCGGCAGGAGTTCCTTCATTGGGATAAGATCGCATTTCTTGTTTCCGGACAGTTTAGCCGCCAGTTTCAAATCGATTTCATGCTCTCCCGGAATCACGCATACGAAATATCCTGACTTATCGCCATGAAGTACAAGCGTCTTGAATACCTGTTCAATGTTTTCACCGAGTGTAGCAGCCACATGCACACAACTCAAATCATTCTCATCTACCTCGTATGGTACAAGTTCGTATTTTATCTTATCCTTGTCCAGCAGTCGTGCCACATTGGTCTTGGATATTTTTTCTTTAGCCATAATTTTATAATTTTAGAATTATGTTTAAATGCCGTTTAAAAGCTATTTAAATACTTTTTAAAAGCTGATTAAACGGCATTCATAATATGTGTCTATATAGATTAAACAATTTATTTCTGATTTAGTTCTTCCTTCAGGAACTTAGGTGTATATCCTTTTCCCGACTCGGCTACTACTTCAGGTGCTCCGCACGAAAGAAGTTGTCCTCCACCCTTTCCGCCTTCAGGCCCCATGTCGATGATATAGTCAGCCATCTTGATTACGTCAAGGTTATGTTCTATAACGAGGACTGTATTACCCTTGTCAACCAGACGGTTGAGTACGTTCATCAATACTCGTATATCCTCAAAGTGCAATCCTGTGGTAGGCTCGTCAAGAATGTAGAAAGTCTTTCCGGTATCTTTCTTCGAGAGTTCTGTTGCAAGCTTCACACGCTGGCTCTCTCCACCGGAAAGAGTAGTTGATGGCTGTCCCAACTTGATATATCCCAAACCTACTTCCTGAAGAACCTTTATCTTGTTCAGTATCTGAGGTACATTCTCGAAGAACTCCACGGCACGGTTTATAGTCATATCAAGCACATCGGCTATAGATTTGCCTTTGTATCTCACTTCCAGTGTCTCACGGTTATAGCGTTTTCCGTGACATACCTCACAAGGAACGAGCACATCAGGCAGGAAGTTCATCTCTATTGTCTTGTATCCGTTTCCTCCGCAAGCCTCACATCGTCCTCCGGCTACATTGAAAGAGAAACGTCCCGGCTTGTAACCGCGTATCTTTGCTTCCGGCAGACCGACAAACAGATTTCTTATATCTGAGAACACTCCGGTATATGTTGCAGGATTTGAACGCGGAGTACGTCCAAGCGGCGACTGATCCACATTCACCACCTTGTCTATATTCTCCAGTCCTTCAATACGGTCGTATGGCAAAGGGTCCTGAAGCGAGCGGTAAAAATGCTGCGAAAGTATAGGCTGGAGAGTGTCGTTTATAAGAGTTGACTTACCGCTTCCCGAAACACCTGTCACACAGATAAGTGTTCCTAACGGAAATTCCACATCAACACCTTTCAGATTGTTTCCTCTTGCTCCGAACAGAGAAAGTTTCTTTCCGTTGCCCGGTCTTCTCTGTGCCGGTACTTCTATCTTCATCTCGCCATTAAGATACTGCGATGTCATGGTGTGAGTCTTTAACATCTCTTCCGGAGTTCCGGCAAACACCACTTCACCTCCCAGTCGTCCGGCCTTCGGTCCCATATCCACTATGTAGTCCGATGCAAGCATCATGTCCTTATCATGCTCTACCACTATCACCGAATTACCTATATCTCTAAGGCTTTTCATGGAGTTTATCAGTCGGACATTATCTCTCTGATGAAGTCCGATACTCGGCTCGTCGAGGATATAAAGAACATTGACAAGCTGCGAACCAATTTGGGTTGCAAGACGGATACGCTGGCTTTCACCACCGGAAAGACTGACAGAAGTACGATTGAGAGAAAGGTATTCAAGTCCCACATCAAGCAGGAATTTCAGACGGGTACGGATTTCTTTCAGAATTTCCTGAGCTATTACTCTCTGCTTACTGTCAAGATAATCCTCTACTCCCTGCAACCATTCATAAAGATCGCTGATATCCATAGAAGCAAGCTCGTAAATATTCTTGTCGTGCAGACGGAAATGCAATGCCTCCTTATTAAGCCTCATCCCCTTACACTCAGGACAGACATCAGTCTTGGCAAACTGTTCAGCCCATTTCTGAGCAGTTGCTGAAGCATCTTTCTCCTGCATCATTTGTATATACTTTACTATACCTTCGTATTCCACAAAATAGTCGGATGAAGTATGAACGAGCGAACTGTCAATCTTCAGACGGTCGTCACATCCGTAAAGTATCTCATTTATGGCATCTTCCGGCAGTTCGCTTACCGGAGTTCTCAATGTAGCTTCATGACGTTCAAGCAAGGCACTCAACTGCCAGAAAATCATAGCATTCTTATACTTTCCGAGCGGTGCTATAGCTCCTTCATAAACAGAAAGCGAACGGTCCGGAATAACCTTGTCAACGTCTATCAGATTGACATATCCCAATCCCTTGCATCGCGGACACGCTCCCTGCGGAGAGTTGAAAGAGAAATTGTGCGGTGCAGGTTCACGATAAGAAAGACCAGTAACAGGACACATCAGACGCTTACTGTAGTGACGGACGCTCTCTGTCTGGGCATCAAGTATCATAAGCAGACCATCGCCCAATCGCATGGCTGTAGCCACACTCTGGCGCAATCTCTTGTCCTCCTTTTCTGTCACTATGGTTTTATCCACCACTACTTCTATATCGTGGTTCTTGTATCTGTCAAGCTTCATTCCGTGAGTGATTTCCCTCACCTCACCATCAACCCTTACATAGAGATAACCCTTCTTGCGCACCTGCTCGAACAGTTCCTTATAATGTCCCTTACGGGTACGCACCAGCGGAGAAAGTATGAAGATACGCTTTCCCCTATAATCGCGGTTAATAAGTTCGATGATTTGTTCCTCGGTATATTTCACCATCTTCTCACCCGAAAGATAGGAATATGCCGTAGCTGCACGGGCATAGAGCAGACGCAGATAGTCGTATATCTCGGTAGTTGTACCTACAGTGGAACGCGGATTCTTGTTTGTCGTCTTCTGCTCGATTGATATAACCGGACTCAGTCCAGTAATCTTGTCCACATCCGGACGTTCCATCCCCCCAAGGAAGTTTCTGGCATATGCGGAGAATGTTTCTATATACCTGCGTTGTCCCTCGGCGAAGATAGTATCGAATGCAAGCGACGACTTACCGCTTCCACTCAGCCCAGTAATGACCGTAAGGCTGTTGCGCGGTATCTCGACATCTATATTTTTCAGATTATGTACACGTGCTCCCTGCACGCTTATCGTTTCTTTTCCTTCTGTCATATCTTAATATTCAGTGAAACATTGCAAAGATAATGCTTTTTTCGTACTTTTGCCCGTAAATAATCATATAGCTGAAAAATGAAATTTATTCAATCTGTATTTCTTGCACTGGTACTCATGGCCGGAAGCAGCATAAAAGTAATGGCTCAGGCATCGGCCGAGAGCGGATATTTCCTACACACAGTAACCAAAGGCCAAAGCCTATACTCCATATCAAGCATGTACAATGTAAGCATTGACGACATTGTACGCCTCAATCCGGGCAGCGACAAACAGATCCGCGAAGGGGCTGCGCTGAAAATACCACAGACTGTTTCTACCAATTCGGATAAGCCTGTATTCCACACCATACAGGCCGGCGAAACACTGTATCGCCTATCAGTGAAATACAACATCACAACTCAGGCCATCTGCGAAGCCAATCCGGGACTGAGCAGTGAGAACTTCCGCAGCGGTCAGGTTATCATCATACCTGTACAGTCGGCATCGAAAACAGAAAAAGAAACTCCAAAGGCTACCGCCAAAGAGGAAACTACCGTAAAGATGAACGACTGGAAGGACATGCACAAGGTGGAAAGAAAAGAAACCATCTTCAGCATCAGCCGCGAATACGGAATAACTGAAGAAGAACTGATAGCAGCCAATCCGGAACTGAAAAACGGAAAGCTCAAGAGAGGTACTTTCCTGTTTATCCCATATGGCAGGAATGAACAAAAGACACAACAGACTGAATCAAAACCTATAGTACAGGAACTTACCAACGAAGAGATATTCAGCCGGTTTGAAGATTCCAAGAAAGAGATAAAGACTATAAAGGCAGCTGTTCTTCTTCCGTTCATGGCAGGGACAAGTGCAAACATGGAAGAACAAATCAGAATGGTGGAATACTATGAAGGATTCCTCATGGCTGTAGACAGTCTGAAGAAAGAAGGTGTGTCTGTAGACCTTTATACATACGACACTAAGGGAAAGGAAGCAACCCTGAACAATATACTTGCCAGGAAAGAGATGAAGAATATGGACATCATATTCGGACCGGCAAGGTCGCAGGACATTGACGCTTTGGCTACATTTGCAGACAAGAACAACATTCGTCTTGTTATACCTTTTGCCCCAAAGGTGGATCAGGTGTTCAAGAATCCGCATATCTATCAGGTAAACACCCCGCAGTCATATCTGTACTCGGAGGTATATGAACATTTCAACCGCAAGTTCAGCGGATGCAATGTGATATTCCTCAATGCAAGCAACGGTGACAGAGAAAAGGATGAGTTTATCAAAGGAATGAAAACCGGACTTAAAGAAAACGGAATAAGCTATCGTGACTTTACCATGACTGACAATTTCTACGATATAACCACCGTTATGGATACGCTGAAAAACAACATATTCATACCGACATCCGGAAAGAGTACAGCTCTGGTGAAGATTCTTCCTCAACTCACACAGATACGTCGCGAAAGACCTGGCTATTCAATGAATCTGTTCGGCTACCCTGAATGGCAGACATACACCAACGACTATTTGGCAAGTTTCTACGAGATAGATACATACTTCTATTCGTCATTCTATACAAACAATCTTTTCCCGGCAGCCGTAAACTTTACTCATGCATACCGCCGCTGGTACAGTAAGGATATGGCAAATATCTACCCCAAATACGGTATGTTAGGATATGACACCGGTTATTTCTTCCTGAAAGGACTGTCGAAATACGGTAACAAGATGGAAGAGAATCTCGGTTCGATACACGTAACACCGATACAGACAGGATTCAAGTTTGAACGTGTAAACAACTGGGGAGGATTTATAAACCGGAAAGTATTCTTCGTACACTTCTCAAAGGATTATGAACTGATAAAACTTGACTTTGAATGATAAAGAAAACATACATATTTATACTGTTGGGTATTGTATTGTGGCTTAACACCTCCACGGCCAATGCCCAATTGCAGGAACAGAAGCACAATTTCTCCATAGGTTTGAGCGGTGGAGTAAACTTCGGCAATGTAGACTTCTCGCCACGAATCAAGCAGGGCTACCTGATAGGTCCGCAGGCTGGATTTACAGCCAGATATATCTCCGAGAAATATTTCAGCATGATATGTGGTATCCAGGCCGAAGTGAACTATTCACAACGCGGATGGAAAGAGGTGATAGAAGACGGCAGCGGAGACAGCTATCAGAGATCAATGGATTATATCGAGATACCTCTCTTGGCACATTTGGCTTTCGGAAAGGAATACGGGAACGGAGCCAGATTTATCCTCAACTTAGGTCCTCAGATAGGTTTCCACCTCGGAGATAAAGAAAAACATGCCATGCCCTCAATACAGAAAGAACAATACGGTAAAGCTGTAGAGAACGGTTTTGACTACGGTCTTATAGGTGGAGGCGGAATTGAGATTCGTACAGGAATAGGCCACTTCCTGCTTGAAGGAAGATACTACTTCGGACTCAGCGACTTCTTCAACACTACAAAGAAAGACTATTTCTCACGCTCAGCACATACATATATATGTGGGAAAATCACTTATCTTTTCGATATAACGAAGTGAGTTTTTAGTTGTTAGTTTTTAATTGTTAATTTTTAATTATTAATTCAATATGCGTCTAATTTCATGGAACGTAAACGGAATCCGCGCATGCTGCGACAAGGGTTTCCGCGATTCATTCAAGGCACTTGATGCCGATTTCTTCTGCCTGCAGGAAACAAAGATGCAGGAAGGACAGCTTGACCTCAGTTTCGAAGGATATACATCATACTGGAACTATGCCGAAAAGAAAGGCTATTCAGGTACGGCAATATTCACACGTCATCAGCCACTGAATGTCACTTACGGTATAGGTATTGACGAACACGACCACGAAGGACGTGTAATCACACTCGAAATGGAAAACTTCTTCCTCGTAACGGTATATACTCCAAACTCACAGGACGGACTTAAACGTCTGGACTACCGTATGACCTGGGAAGACGATTTCAGAGCATATCTGCAGAAACTTGACAGCAAGAAACCGGTATTGATATGTGGCGACCTTAATGTGGCTCACAAGGAGATAGACCTGAAAAATCCAAAGACCAATCGCATGAATGCAGGATTTACCGACCAGGAAAGAGAAAAGTTCCAGACACTGCTTGATGCCGGCTTTATAGATACGTTCCGCTATTTCTATCCTGACATGGAGAATATCTATTCATGGTGGTCGTACCGCTTCAAGGCACGAGAGAAGAACGCAGGGTGGCGTATTGACTACTTTGTGGCATCGGCACGCCTCGCAGACAAACTTCAGGGAGCAAAAATACACACAGAGATATTCGGTTCTGACCACTGCCCGGTGGAAGTTACCATAGATTTATAATATAAGGATGAAGAACGACGGGTTTACACTCAGAAAAAGACTTAAGAGCTTCAAGTTTGCTTTCAATGGCATAAAACTGCTCATTACGAGAGAGCACAATGCATGGATACACTGCTTTGCGGCTGTATGCGTCATAGCGGCCGGATTTGCTTTCAACATATCCACAACAGAATGGATATCTGTAATATTTGCCATAGGAACAGTTCTTGCGGCAGAAGCTGTAAACTCGTCCATCGAAGCCATAGCAGACCTCGTTTCACCGGGATATAACGAAGCCATAAAACGTACCAAGGACCTTGCAGCAGGAGCAGTACTGATACTTGCCATAGCAGCAGCCATCGTAGGACTGATAATATTTGTCCCCAAAGTAATGGAAATATTCTGTTGAACAAACACGCATGAAATTGCGTTTCTATAATAAACAATAAAAATATGATTAAAAGAATCAGCATATTATTTATGGTGTGCCTGCTGGCATTTTCCATCAGTGCACAGACCATTGAAGTTACCGGCAGCCGTAAGGCAGTCCGTACATCGGGCGACGTAGGAGCTGTTCTTCTCCCCGTGGCAGGGCTGACGGCAATCCTTATAAACAAGGATTGGGAGGGTTTGAAACAGGGAGTATTTTCAGGTATCACCACACTTGGAGTAACTTATGCGTTGAAATATGCCGTTAAAAAGGAACGTCCAGACCAAAGCAATTTCCACTCCTTCCCTTCCATGCACACATCAGTATCGTTTGCAGCGGCTTCGTTCATACAGCGCAGATACGGTTGGAAATGGGGAGCGCCGGCTTATGTTCTGTCAACTTATGTAGGCTGGAGTCGCGTATATGGCAAGAAACATGACTGGTGGGATGTAGCAGCCGGAGCAGTAATAGGTACAGCCAGTTCGTACATATTCACACGCCCGTTTGCCAAGAAACATAATCTTACAATAAGTCCCGTTGCAGGCGACGGTCATTACGGAGTTTATGCTTCGATGAGTTTCTAAGATTACTCACAGAACTTCTCAAAATCTGTTTCAAAAGCTTCAAAGCCATCGGGATAGACACGCGCTATTTTTTCCGACACCTTTGCCATGTCTGTTTTATCCTGTAGCAGAGTTATAAAATCGCTCAGAAACTGACGGGAAACATTTTCTAACATGAAAGTTGTAAGGGCGTGTGCCAATATATAGGCATAACGCTCATCCGTTCTCTGTTTTTTCATGAACAAGTTCCAGTCTGCATCAACGAAATTCCTTAGATTGACTTCTCCCAACATATACATGGAACGTATCCTCCCCTTTTCGTATGCTGTCATGGAATGCCTTATACCTTTTTTACCTACCTCACAATGCTCGAAATACTCGCTCAGCCCCTCCATAAGCCATACCGGAGGATTTATACCGGTTATTTCTCTAGTAAGATAGTGACTCAGTTCGTGGTATATCACAGAAAGGCCTCTCTTACGGTTCTTGTCCATCTCCATGATAACAGCCTCTTTTCTTTTAGCACTATATAAACCACCGATGTTTTTAACCGGAATTTTTTTACTTAAGCCTATGGTATCCAGATAAAATTCTGCCACACTGCGCTCGTTGAATACCGTAAGTTTCACCTTCAGACTATCCTTAAGTCCGAACAGTCTGTAAAACTTTATCTGATATACCATCATCTGTTCCACCAACTGCTGTTCTTTCTTCGACAAGGCATTACCGGCATATTCTATCTTCAGGCATTGGGCTGTAACTACCAGGACCGACAATGATGCCATAATAAATAACATTATGCGCTTCATCAATTCTTGTTTTTCTTTTTCAAATACTTTTTCTGTTCGCGTTTCGTCATATCCAGCATTATGAGTTCATCATCTGTCACCGCCTCATATTTTTTCTTCTCCTCCATAATCACATCCCCCTCTGTAGTTCTGAAAACAGGCATAAAATGCGAATAGGTATATCCGGTAGCCTGAAGAGCATCAAATTTATTTTCATCGAGGAAGAAATATGTTATCGACACACAAGTTCTACCGGCAATCCCCACGGGCTGCCCTGTCAGTACCTGTTCGCCGGGTACAATGAAATTCTCGTCCATAACAAGATATGCCGCAAAAGTACGGTCGGCATGATATATAAGCAACTGCCTTGGATTAGTAGTCTTACATGCTATCCCGCTTCGTGTGGCATATACTGTATCACCACGGTGCATATAAAAATTCAGGGTTTTCACGCTCTCGCGCAAATCCGTTTTCCATGCTGTAACCTTTCCGTTCTTTACAGGAAGTGCATATGGAAATTTAATATCAAAGTCTTTCACAAAATTGCCACGGAAGTACATAAAAGATGAAGGCTCTTTAAACGGATTATCCACATTTGAGCCTTTGGGAATTGTAAACATGGTATTTTTCCCCGGACGCAGATTATACGAACGGTCATCAATACGATAAACATAGTAATCGCAATAATCATTATTCGTATATACAAGCAGCAAATCCTCCTTGGAATTCCTCTCCCAATTGGACTCTATAACATTAAAAGGCCTCTGCATCAGTATCTTTAATGACTGCGACATTCCCTGCATCGTAAATAATAACAACATTATTACAACGCAAATTTGTGTTTTTCCATTCTGCATATTAAAGTTTATTATATAAATCACTGGAAGAACAAGTCATCAAGGCGACTTGTATTCTCTTCTTCAAGTTCCGACACCTTATCCTTACATGGGTCAAACTCATCAGGAATATCGAATTTCTCTTCTTGTGAATATCCTAAAGTTTTGTCGGCATAAACCTTATTCATGTATATACCCCAAATAGGAAGAGCCATTGAAGCTCCCTGTCCGTCAGCCATACGGTCGAAGTGAATATCACGTTCTTCACCTCCTACCCAACATCCGGACACCAGACTTGGAGTAAAGCCCATAAACCAACCGTCGGAGTTATTGTTCGTAGTACCTGTTTTGCCACCCATATCAGCTGTGATATGATACAGTCTTCTTACACGTCCACCGGTACCTTCGTTTATTACCGCACGAAGCATCACGAGCATCTTGTACGCGCTGCTCTCACTTATCACTTCATTCACCTGAGGGGAGAAGGTAGCCAACACATTACCGTCGTTGTCCTCTATACGTGTAACAAACAGCGGTGCCGTGCGTATTCCCTTGTTCACGAAAGCCGTGTATGCGCTTACCATTTCGCCCACTGAAATCTCACAAGGTCCAAGACACAAAGAGATTGTAGGCTGTATTTCCTTATTCAGTACACCGAACGAATGAATCAGTCTGACCAATTCATACGGATTAAGTTTGCTCATCAGATAAGCCGAAATCCAGTTGTTTGAATTTGCAAGTCCCCATTTCAGAGTAACAATTTCGCCATAATGCTTCTTTGAACTGTTTCTCGGAGTCCATGCAATACCGTTCTCGTCGAAGTAAGTTCCCTCAACATTTCTTGTCTCGTCGCATGGAGAAAAACCGTTTTCCATTGCAAGCGAATACAGGTACGGCTTGATAGTAGAACCCACCTGACGGCGTCCCACCATAGCCATATCATACTTGAAATTATCATAGTTAGGTCCTCCAACATATGCTTTCACATATCCTGTAATAGGATCCATCGACATAAATCCGGCACGCAGGAAGTGCTTGTAGTATTTAATGGAATCAAGAGGAGTCATTATAGTATCTTTCTCACCCTGATAAGTAAACACAGTCATCTCACGCGGAGTATTGAAAGCCTTCATTATTTCCGCATCGGAATATCCGGCAGCCTTCATCACACGACGACGTTCGCTTTGCTTTATGGAACGATTCAAGATAGCATCAACCTCTTCCGCTGATAACTGATTTGTGTATGGTGCTGTCTTTCTACCTTTCTTTTCCTTGAAGAAACGAGGCTGCAGATACTCAGCCACATGCTCCTGAACTGCCTCTTCGGCATATTGCTGCATGCGCGAGTTGATAGTAGTATAAATCTTTAACCCATCTGTATAAAGATTATAGTTTGAACCATCCTTTTTCTTGTTCTTTGCGCACCACCCGTACAGAGGATTTGTTTCCCACGCAAGGGAATCTTCGTAAAACTTCTGCATCTGCCATCCGCGATAATTCTTCTTCACCGGTTTCTTGGCATTCAACACCCCTCGGAGATATTCTCTGAAGTATGTAGCCAGACCGTCGTTATGGTCAACCGGTCTGTATTTCAACACCAATGGCAATGTCTGAAGAGAATCACGTTCAGCCTCAGTCAGATAACCGGCTTTACGCATCTGGTCGAGCACCACATTTCGGCGTCCGCGTGTACGTTCATTAAATCGACGCGGATTGTACAGGGAAGGATTCTTGCACATACCTATAAGTGTAGCAGCCTCTTCAATACTCAAATCCTTAGGATCTTTTGAGAAATATGTACCTGCTGCCGTCTTTATACCTACGGCATTATTCAGGAAATCGAACTTATTGAGATACATCGTGAGGATTTCTTCCTTAGTATAATAACGCTCCAACTTTACGGCAATAACCCACTCTATCGGTTTCTGCAGCAGACGTTCCATCACATTATCTGCTGTAGGAGAATAGAACTGTTTAGCCAACTGCTGGGGTATGGTACTACCACCACCGGCATTCTTCTGCATGAACACCCCACGCTTGATAAGGGCACGCATGAAAGCTCGCGCATCAATACCTGAATGTTCACTGAAACGCACGTCCTCAGTAGCCACAAGAGCATGCACCAGATTTGGTGACAAATCCTCGTAACCTACATACAGACGGTTCTCCTTGCTGAGTGACCATGTTCCCAACACCTTTCCGTCGTCAGAAATAACCTGTGTGGCAAACTTTAGATTAGGATTTTCAAGTTCCTCAATAGGTGGCACATAACCAATCTTGCCATCTGAGATAGCAGAAAATATTATATACGTTGCCAGCATACCTATCAGCAGCAACGCCCAAAGTACGATGATAAAAGTCTTTCTCATTGAAATAGCTTATTTGTTACGTTCAGTCCCATAATTCTTACAAACAGGACAAATCGCTACAAAAGTACAAAAAAAACAATGGGATTAATATATTATAAAAGATATTTTATAATTTACTGTTACTCATTGCATCATCATTAATTAACCACGCGCATCGCCTGCATCTTCAATATTGTGGGCTTTCAAGGCATTCAATATTTCATTCTGTTATTTAAACATCATTTAAATATGTTTTCAGTGAACGGTCAGTGAATGGCTGCTGAACACTCAGTATACACATAAATCACTATTTTTTATCTCCAAACAATAAATTCAATTGTCTGTCAAAGTCACTCATTATTTCGCGATCTTGAATAATACGGAATTTGTCATATTCTGTAAGGGCTTTTTCAACCGCTTGCTCATGAGTCACATGTCCTGCATCTAACAGCACTGGACTATTATTCAAATCCATATAACGTTGCAATAGGTCTAACCAATCATCCATTTTCATCAAAATATGATTTTCCGCCCTTTGCTCGGCAATGTCAATGAAAGCATTACTCAACCTATTCAATGATTCAACCTCTTTCTCGCTTAGATAATTTTTTGCAACAGTCACATCCGATTTTATAACTCTTCCATCTGGTGCATTTTTCCATGTAGTCAACCCCATGTGAGGTCTTTCCGCATTTGCACGTTCATAAATAATTTCAGCCGCAGTCTGTCTGGCAACAGCATAGTGCATCATATTTTGCACAATCTTAAAGAACAACTGCGTCTGTTCAGATTCTTTATCATAGTCAGAACTACATTCACTATAGATATCCGTAATTTTCTGATAATAACGTCGTTCGCTTATACGTATTTCACGAATACGCTCCAACAAATCATCAAAATAATCAGCCCCAAACACATTTTTACCTTTCAGCCGTTCATCATCTAGAACAAAGCCTTTTGTAAGATATTCCTTTAAAACCCGAGTACTCCATATACGAAACTGTGTAGCCTCGTAACTATTAACACGATAACCTACCGCTATAACGACATCAAGGTTATACATCACCACTTCTCCGGACCATTTATCCGAAGGTACTAAAATTTTTTTAGTCGCTTCGGACAAATGGATTTCTCCACTTGCATCTATTTGTTGCAGGTGATAAATAATATCGGGAACTGTAACCCCAAACAACTCTGCCATTCTTTGTTGAGAAAGCCAAAAAGTATTCGTATCAAAGATAACCTGCACATTGACATTTCCACGTCCTCCCCTATACATTAATATGGAAGACTCTAAACTTCTGACAGCTACATCAGGTGTAATGGTTGCACTAAAATACAGCTTTGCTGTTTTCACCATTTCTTTCTTTTGATCAGCATTCATAGCTATAGCCATACATGCCGCACGCGAAAGACGAATACTTTTCACCTCTCTTACTGCTCCACTACCAAGTTCTGCCATCTCTGTTATCTCCACAAAGTGCTCTCTCAATTGATAGCCTTTTTGTGACGTCCATGCTTGAGCCTTAACTATAACCCGCTCAAAGTTCCAATACTTTCCGTAACCCATCACACGTGCCAACATACGGGAATTCCACCATTCTTTACCATTTTCATCCATTTCACGCAACTGCTCAAACGGTGATTGTAATTCGGGAATATTATTATCTGAGAATTTATCTGTCATAACCTTTAATGTTCAATTCATTACAAAGGTAATGATAATATTGTTGACATAACTATAAGTTTCACCCAAAAAGACTTTCTTTTATAAACATAAGGATTCTATTTCACAATGTTTAAAACGCTTTGCAAAAGGTTTTAAAAACAGGTTGGCAAAATATTTCTTTGTGTGGTGATAAAAGTACTAACAAACCTTAAATAACATCTTCGTCATCGATTTGCTCGTAATTTCTCCATTTAATGTCAGATGTGTATAGTGCGGAAATTTTGACTAGCCTGTCAAATAAGTCGTATTTGGGATCCGAAGAATCCCGAAAGAAACATCTGTTGAATTTCCAGCAATACTCATTCAGGTACAGTTGCAGAATTGTGCATCAACATCTCCGTGAATGGCTGCTATGCCATCCCTACAACGTCCAATCACGATGTGTACCCATGGGAGAACACTCTTTACAACCTCGTCAACATTGCCTTTCTCTGTAAATGACTCATGCTTGGAGAAATACTCAGAGAGATTAACGTAGGAAGAGGAATTATCAGTGATGACAACAGCGTCCTTGGCAACATGTTCCCTTACGACTTTATCTATTGTGTTGGCATTTAGATTGTCCAACACAAACATTTTAATGTAATGCACAACCTTTTTTATGGATTTGCCTTTCATCTTGCTTGCGATCTTTCCTATTTTGTCACCTTTATCTTGGCTTTTCAAGTAGCTGAGAAGTACTTCGTCAGCAGATTTGCTTTCTACTATAACCAAGACCTTGGCTTGCCGCTGGCTGCCTGCACCTCTTCTGAAAGTATCACCTTGAGCTTCTTCTGGAACCCGTATCGGAAAGAATGCCTCGTCCAGCTCAACTTCACCAGACAATTCATAGATAGCGTCACGCTTGCCCATAATGTTGCGAAGCTTCACCATCATTAACCATATCGGTGGATACCGGGAGGAGTCTAATTGGTGTTGTACCTCCTTAGCCGAAAGCACTTGCTTGACAGAAGTCATAAGGTGCATGGTGTAAAACCAAGAACTAAGTGATAATTTGCTGTGTTCCATTACAGTTCCTTTTGTTAGAGGTATCGAGCAACCGCATTGGGGACATTGAAAGACTTTACGGTCACTCAACCACTTATGAGTGATTGCTTTACACTCTGGGCATGACACCCCCTGTTGCATACGAACTGTCTTGAAATATTCTATGCAAGTATCCTCGGTGGGAAATCTACTATGGAACTGATGGAGCAACATGCTATAAAGATATGCTGATATTTTGAAAGCAATGAATGGTTAACAGATTTTAGTACTTTTATCACCACACAAAGTATTATTTTATTATAATGATGCATTCTCTTTTTCGTTATATAATCATCGGTTCCATTTGACCCACTTGCAATCTTAGCAGGTGGGAGTTTTTTTCATAATCGCCACCATGCTTTTCCCAATTCGCATTCATACTTTTTTGTATTCGTCCGGCCAATATCCTGAGTATGTTTACATACTTGTCTTTACAGGCTGCTCCATAGGAAAAGACTGTAGTTTAACGCCGTCAATCTGCTACTTATAGAATGTTATCCAATTTGTCCTGAATTTGTAGCTTGAGGCTTGCTTACTCTCAGGAAATAATTCCTTGATTTTTCCGTCAGCATCCCGATACCACGCATAGTTCCAACCTCTGCCCATATCCAAATACAAGGCATAACGAACTTTATATGCTTTTAGAGAATTTACGAATTGCTCATAAGGCATCACCTTTTTTGATTCGATAACGCACAATTGCCCATCTTTCTCGCATAATGCCCTATAAACGTTTCTATTCTTGCCCATTTTAGTGCCAATGGGACGGGCGTTGCCATCTTTGATAATCAACAGTTGGCAAAATCCCATGTTCCAGCCATTAGCAGTTGTAGGAAAACTCGCCTTCTCCATAAATTTCCATCCGCTTTTTCCCCAAACGAATCCACCTGTATTAGCCCTGCATTTATAACCTCACTTCATTTCACCGTTACAGATATGGTTGTCTGCGATGTTCATGTGCTTGAAATCCGCGAGCAACTCCCCCGTGAAAGCCGCCTCACAGCAGAATTCCACATCCTTTTGCGCAAATTCCGGCATTTGTCCACAGACCATATCAATTTTAGAAAACTCCGGATAGAAAACAACAAGGTCATCTGTCGTTTCAACTTTTACTGCCAAACTCCTCAATGAGAAAGTCAGTTGCAGCATGACAATCATTACAATTCTTATCTTCATTTGATGTTACTTTTCAGTTAAATACTACATTATTACTTCCTGAATATAGCCTTAAGAATAGCGCTCCCGATTTTCTTCTCCAATCCCGATTGGGTAGTAGGAATACCAGTCTCTTTTGCAATCCGTTGCTTGACTTTTGTTATGCCCAACGCCCGTTTCCATGAAAAGGACACTCCGGGAATCTTAATTTTGTCCTTCATTGCTTTTGGCATTGGTTTGAATATATGCAGACGGATTTTCTTCTATCTTTTTCAACTCACTTTTCCGCCATTCCTCAATTGCCGTTGACAACAGTTCAGACTGCGCCCGAGCGATTTGATTGAGCAGTTCCTTGTTGGCAAGCACTTCCGCCTCCAGCTTATTTTTGTTCTTTTCCGTTGAAATCATTATCTCCGTATTGATTTCATCATTGATGTCAGATATTCTTTTGTCAGACATCACACGTGCTTTGTAAATTTCAGAGCGAAGTAAATCATCATAAGGACCGGAAGCTATCATCATTTTAAAAAATGTAGGAATTACTTCTATTGATACAAATAGTAAAGTAATACATAATCTTGCCCAAAATAAATCCGTACCATAACCTGCGATATTATTTAATGCCTGAATTTGAGCGGTAAGTCCATTAAGAGCGTCTTGCGCAGCATGTCCTTCCACCTCTATTTTCTTTATTTGCTCACGAACATCTGCCAAAAGTCGATTTAAATCAATTATATCATGTTGTACTCCTTCTATTTGCGACTGAATATAAGATTGATTATTAATCTTTTCCATTTGCTCTTTATCACGCAAACTCTTCAATTCTTCTCTCAATCTATCCACTTTATCCTGCAATTGCTTTGCAGCTGGTCCATAACCTGCCTTTTTAGTTATGCCAGTTCCATTAGTTTCTTCATACAATCTATCTTCGGCATCGCTCAATTCTTTTTCTTTATTAGATATTTGTCCTGAAATACCTGCCACATTTCCTGGTTTGAGTTCGGCAAGTCGCATTTCCTTATTACGTTTTTGAGCAAGTAAATCTTTTTCACGTGAATATAAAGTTTCATGTGCTTCTTTCACTTCATCGCTTACATTTCCTTTATTCACTAATAATTGGGATTGAATCTTATCGCTGAATATCCTTATTTCTAAAGGGGTGGAAATGATTATTCCCAAAAAAACAGCAAGAATAATGCGTGGCAATCCCCCTAAAAGTTCATCCCAACTAATTGTATGTTTACCATCAGAATACATTGTATTAACCATGAATCTATCAAGATTGAAAATCAATGTACCCCAAAAAACGCCAAACAATATGGCAGCAGTTACATTCTTAAAGACAGTAAATAAAGCATATCCTCCTGAAAGCATTGCCATCAATGCAGTAAACAATATTGTTCCTCCAATACCAGCATATTTAGCATAGTCTGTCGGACATTGCCTGAGGATTTTTTTATTAGCTCCAGCACAAGTCCATAAAAACTCATTCAATACTCCTCCCCATTTTATTTCTTCCAAATTATCATTAAGTTCTGTTTTCATTGTTATTTTAGTTTTAAAAAGTGGTTTAATTCCTTGATTTTAAGTTTCAAATTGCTCCACCAATGCCTATTGCCTATATCTAATTGAAGAAGATGAAACTTTGGTAACGAAACATGTGCAGGCATTTCTTTCATTTCGATATTCAATCCCTCAAACGTTGGCAATGCCAATCGAGAAGCATCGATGGGAGCAGTTAAATTCTGCATCATTGGAATGGCAGCTTGCATAGATGGCATGTTATTCTTCACCACAATCTTCTTACAAATTTGGGGAGTCGGTACCATAATTGCTTTTACGACAGGAAGCGGCAACATCCGAACATCAACTTTCTTTGTTTGTATGCCAAAATCGTCTGTGACCCTTAATTCAAAAGAAGTATCCTTTTCTATTTCAACCACTTTACTTCCATTGGCTTCCACCTTGCCATACCTCACAAGTTCAACAGATTTTGCATATTCAACCTGCCAGGTCAGCAATATAGGTATCTTAGGAAAAGAAAATTGTTTATCCGCAGAAAATGCTATTTGAGCTTCCGGCAAAACATCCAACGAAAT
>Reeses_p1__coassemble_533_pt1 | contig 22970 bp, 17 predicted proteins | sample Reeses_p1__metabat2_high_PE_011 | metagenome-assembled genome bin Reeses_p1 | reverse complement strand
GTGCTGCTAATGGAGACATTGGGTCTGACGAAAAATACAAAGAGTGGCAGAAACTTGAAGAAGAGGAGCGAAATCATCAAAGAAAACTTGAAGAAATACGTCGCCAGCAAAAACAAGATGAAGAAGCTGAACGCGAGAGAACAAGAAATGCAAATGAATTGTTTCTTGTACGCCATCAGTTAAATACTCCAACTCAAAGATATATTAATAAGTTTTGCAATAAAGATTCTGATATTGATATAACAGATAAAGAAATTCAGAGAGAAGCACTTTCACCAGAAGATGTGAATTATGAAGCCATTCAAAAACACAATAGTAAACTATATAGAGAATATCTTCAATCACCTCTTTGGAAAATCATATCATCAAAAGTAAAATGGAATTCAAATTATCGTTGTGAAAAATGTGGTTCTACCAAAAATCTTGTAACACATCATACATCTTATGAATTTAAAGGTATAGAGTTTCTTGCCTTTCATACACTTCAATGTTTATGCTCAAAATGTCATGAAAAGGAACATGAGAAATAGAATATTTCTGTATTTACAATTATATACTTATTATGCCTTTAGTAACTAAAGTATGTAGCAATATATTACATACGTTAGAAATCAATTATTGCATACGTTAGTGTTAGCCAACGACTAACGTATGTAATAATCTTCAAGAAAACTTTGTTATTTCAAATAAAATTGTAACTTTGCCATTACAGTCCCCACTAATAAAAAAGGAGGTCAGTATGTACAAGTACAAGCTCGTAAAGAAAATCAATCCGCAGGATAAAGCAGCACCTAAGAAATGGTATGCAATTCCTATCAGCGAAGTTCCACAGACTGTAAAAGCCATGACACGTGCAGCTACGGAAAACACAACAACTGCTCCCATAGAAATGGAAGCCGCTCTTGAATTACTTGGAAGGCACGCACGTCAGCAATTGCAGCAGGGACACACAGTAAGAGTAGGTGATTTAGGTACTATACGTGTTTCGTTTAAAAGTGACGGTGTAGAAAACATTACCGATTTCAATGCCAGAGCAATGATTAAGAATCCACGTATCATATTCACTCCAAGTAAGGAATTCCGTGAAAGTGTACTTCAGGGTATTCAGTCCCAAAATGCCGGAGTATTGGACGAAGGCATCAGCTATACCAGCCTTGCAGATTATAAAAAGCCAAAGGTATCACTTCCGGTGGAAGTGATGACGGTGGCGGCAGCGGTACCGGAGGCAGTGGTACTGAAGAAGGTGGAGATGGTGGCTTTGGATAAGAATATATTGATACCTAACAAAATATAAGCCTGTTTCCTTTTCAAGTCAATAATTGGGACTGTATGACTGAAAATGGGGACAGGCTTATTGTATATTGAAGTAATTAAAACTTATGTTGGTTACATTTAGAATCTCCTTTTTATTATTTTTACGTTCAGAAATATAAATCATTTATAATATGAAGGACTTTGATGAATTTCGTTCTTGGATAGAAATTGATAAGCGTTTTTTAAAAGGGTGTAAGAAGCTTCTTTTTGATAAAGATTATTTATGGATTAAAGATGAAAAACTATTATCTAGTGTTTTTGTCTTTTACTATACTTATTATCATTTTGGTATAGAGTTTCTACTTGAGAAAGCAGAAGAAGCCAATTACCCTCCATGGAGAAAAAATACTATAATTCAGTTGATAAATCTTTGTCAAGATATTGTACATGAGATGAATATGGAGTTTTATGAAGAAAATATTTTTACATGGATAGATGATATTCAAGTTCAGAATATTATCAGAGATTATTCTCCTATTACGGAAGATTCTATTAAAGAATATATAATGTCTGATAATACAAATCTTCTTCTTAAAGCTAAAACTATAGGTTATATGATTACCACGATTAATTACTTATCAGAAAAGACTGCTTTTGCTCAGTACTTTTTCGTAGGTGGACTTGGTTTGTTAATGGGAAGAACATTTGAAGAACTATTTTCTTTTATTTCATTAAATAATCCAACATTGTATAAGTATTTATTATACATAAAGAAATATATAAGCAAAGGATTTCATGCTAGCGGTTTCTTTGACGAATACGATTCTAACGAAGATTTTGATAACGACCCTTTTTACGATGGTGATCCTCTTTACTATATTCATAGAAATTTTTTCCATGTAAAAACGCCCAAAGTTATTCTTGCAGATAATGAAATATCTTGGAAGTTTGTAACATTTCTAAATGGTGAGTTACAGATTTATAACCCAAAACACCCTGAAGGGCAGGGTAAATACAAACCTTTTTATTTCAAGAATCAGAAGTCTATAAAGGCATTTAATCAGATAAAGGACTATATAATAAACAAATTGCCACCTATTAAGGCTGTATTTCAGGATGATATTATAGTTGGGATAGAACCGTCAAGTATAGAAAGCATAAACGATACATTAGATGTATTGAAAAGACACACTGAGAATGTTGCTCATATATCAGAAGACATACATAAGTCAGAGAGAGAAAAATTATTAAAACATGAATACACACAGAGTGAAGTTAGAAACTACATAAATAATAAAAAATCTGAATTCTTGGATTCATTATGCCAGTTACATCTTGATGACTATAAAATATACTACTGCCTTGAGAATAGAGTTAATAGCGACTTGATTATGGCAGAAGAAGATGCTTTTATTTTTACGATAGCTACAGCTGATAAAGAAACATTATTGGCTTACGAAAATACTGAAGAAAATAGAGCTACATATTTGTTTATATGCGACAGCAAAGATTTAGAAATGTCTGTCAGCTCTTTAGCTGACTACTTTTCTTCTGGGTTGGTAAATAAAAGGGAAACACTTGGGAATAAGATAAAGTATGGGAAGATTACCGGTATAAAGAAACTGATAAAAATAACCCATTCTGATGAATGGTTACGTGAAATTAAATCTGAACAGTATAAGATATACTAAAAATAACACATTATAAATTTATTTTTAACACTTATGTTTGACCAAAATAGCTCCAAAGAAGAACAACAGCAATACAAAAAAAAGAAGGAATGGAATGCCATAAAAAATTGTATTCCTTTGATTAATGAATGTCTTCAACTTAACATAGACCCGGAGACTTGTGATGATAAATATTCTAAGGAAAGCCCGGATTTTGTTTTTTCCAATAACGATAAATCTATTGGAATAGAGGTTGTTGAATGCCGTCCTTCTGTAATGGAATGTAAAAAGAAGAATGAGGCGGAACGAGAGAATTTTGAAAAGAGAATATGTGATGAGTTTAAGAAAAACAAGTTTCTAATGTCTATAACACAGGACGAAGGATTAAATATTTTAATTGATCGAAAATATCCTATGGCAAAGAAAAGAAGCTCCGTGCAGGAAATATGTAATGAATTGGAAGATTTATTAAAGTCATGGTATCATAATACAATGCCTTTGCGTGAAAGAAATTATATTGGAAGAATCAGATTATCAAAAAGTCCTTGTTGTAATGTCGTATATTTTAACAGTATATCTCGTTGCATTCCTGTTAATTGGGATGACATCAAATTTTGTATTGAGAAAAAGGAGAAGAAATATAAGGATTATTGCAAAAATATAGAATGCGATGAATATTGGTTATGTATATGCTTACCGTTTGGAGAGAGTAGAAATCTGAATATTATAGATTATAATGGAAAAGAAGATGAGGCTGTAAACTTTCTTTCTCAATGTTCATTCTCACGAATTTGTATAACTCCTGATTCACTAGGAAGAAATATAAATTGGATAAAAGAGGGAAATAAATAATAATCTCAAATTGTTTTATTGTTAAAAATCCGGTCTTTAAACACCATTTAAACAGTATTTAAAGACCGGATAATTTATTGTCTGACTTATAGAATATTACTCTTCAGTTTCCATCAACAGTTCCATAACCTGGCAAGCAGATTTTGCTACAGATGTACCAGGACCGAAGATAGCCATAACGCCTGCCTTATAGAGGAAGTCATAGTCCTGAGCAGGGATTACACCACCTGCGAATACAAGGATATCTTCACGGCCAAGTTTCTTCAGCTCGGCGATAATCTGTGGGATAAGAGTCTTATGACCTGCCGCAAGTGAAGAAACACCTACTGCATGAACGTCGTTTTCCACTGCATCGCGTGCTGCTTCTTCCGGAGTCTGGAACAATGGTCCCATGTCAACGTCGAAACCACAGTCAGCGAAACCTGTCGCTACAACTTTTGCACCACGGTCGTGTCCGTCCTGACCCATCTTGGCAATCATTACACGTGGGCGGCGACCTTCTTTCTTCGCAAATTCTTCTGTCAGTTCGCAAGCTCTTGCGAAATCTGCATCTTTCTTACTTTCTGATGAATACACGCCTGATATTGTTCTGATTATTGCTTTATAACGTCCTACTACCACTTCGCAAGCATCTGAGATTTCTCCCAATGTAGCGCGAACTCGTGCTGCCTCTACTGCAAGTTCAAGCAAGTTGCCCTTACCTGTCTTCACGCATTCGGTGATTGCTGCAAGAGCCTTGTCAACTTCAGCCTGGTTACGGCCTTCTTTCAAGCGGCGGAGGTTTTCAATCTGTTCCTGACGAACGGCAGTGTTATCCACTTCGAGGATATCGATTGGGTCTTCTTTTTCAAGACGATACTTGTTTGTACCCACGATGGTCTGTTCGCCGGAGTCGATACGTGCCTGAGTGCGGGCTGCAGCCTCCTCGATACGCATCTTAGGAATACCTGTTTCGATAGCTTTTGCCATACCGCCCAGACGTTCTATTTCCTGAATGTGTTCCCAAGCCTTGTGGGCAAGCTCGTTTGTAAGAGCCTCGACATAGTAAGAACCGCCCCATGGGTCAACATTCTTGCATATTTGAGTTTCTTCCTGGATATAAATCTGAGTGTTACGTGCGATACGTGCAGAGAAGTCTGTTGGAAGTGCGATTGCTTCGTCAAGCGCATTTGTATGCAGTGACTGAGTGTGACCAAGCGCAGCAGCCATAGCTTCTATACAAGTACGGCCTACGTTGTTGAACGGGTCCTGTTCTGTGAGCGACCATCCTGAAGTCTGTGAGTGAGTACGCAATGCCAGTGACTTAGGGTTCTTAGGATTGAACTGTTTTACAATCTTAGCCCAAAGCATACGTGCGGCACGCATCTTCGCAATTTCCATGAAATGGTTCATACCGATAGCCCAGAAGAACGAGAGGCGAGGAGCGAAGGCATCGATGTCGATACCTGCTGCTACACCGGCACGTAGATATTCAAGACCATCCGCAAGAGTATAAGCCAACTCGATATCTGCTGTAGCACCTGCTTCCTGCATATGGTAACCAGAGATAGAGATAGAGTTGAACTTAGGCATCTTCTGTGAAGTATATTCAAAGATGTCAGAGATAATCTTCATAGAGAATGCAGGTGGGTAGATATATGTGTTACGCACCATGAACTCTTTAAGGATATCGTTCTGGATTGTACCTGCCATTTCTTCAAGTTTCGCGCCCTGTTCAAGTCCGGCATTGATATAGAATGCCATAACTGGAAGTACCGCACCGTTCATGGTCATTGATACGGACATCTTGTTCAATGGAATACCGTCGAAAAGAACCTTCATGTTTTCGAGGGAACAGATTGATACTCCGGCTTTACCTACGTCGCCCACTACACGTGGATGGTCAGGGTCATAACCGCGGTGAGTAGGAAGGTCGAACGCTACTGAAAGACCTTTCTGTCCTGATGCAAGGTTACGGCGATAGAATGCGTTTGACTCTTCTGCTGTAGAGAATCCTGCATACTGGCGGATTGTCCAAGGACGGAAAGTGTACATCATAGAGTAAGGACCACGAAGATAAGGAGGAATACCTGCCACATAGTCAAGGTGTTCCATTCCTTCAAGGTCTTCTTTTGTATAGACCGGTTTTACCTGAATCTGTTCCGGTGTTCTCCAATTGGCTTCGATGCCATTGGCTTTCTGCCATTCCATACCGTTCTTTGGCTGGAATCCGGCATATATATCGATGTTTTTGAAATTCGGTTTCATAGTTATTTAATTCCTAACTTTTCGTTATACTCTTTTAAAGTTTCCAATACATTGCAGCGAACGTGGATGAAGTTCTCTATACCTGCTGCCTTAAGGTCGTCCATACAAGCTGGAGCACCTGCTACGATATACATTGCACGTCCGTTCAGTGCCTTGAATGCAGGAATTGCATATTCTGCATATTCGTCATCGCTTGAACACATCACTACGATGTCAGCATTAGCCTTCATTGCAGCTTCCACACCTTCTTCTACTGTAACAAAGCCGAGGTTGTCGATAACTTCGTATCCTGCACATGCAAGGAAGTTGCAAGAGAACTGTGCACGGGCCTGACGCATAGCAAGGTTACCGATAGTGAGCATGAATGCTTTAGGACGCTTGCCTGAGTGTTCTGTCTGCAGACGGAGAGCTTCGAATTCGCTTGCTGCGCGTGACTTGTCAAGAGCCAAGTAAGGAGCAGCTTCTTCTGTTCCGTGACTGCATCCGCAGTTACACTTGCATTCTTCAGGAGTCTTTTCACCTGCCATTTCAGTGAAGTTAGGATACTGGTTTGTACCGAGGAGTATCTCTTTTCGTTTTGAAACAGCCTCATGACGAGCCTTGTTGCTGGCATTTACAGTTTCCTGCACCTTATTAGCTTTTACAGCAGCAAGGAAACCACCTTCATCTTCAGTAGTCAAGAACAGGTTCCATGCCTGCTGGGCAATAGAAGCGGTCAGGTTCTCGATATAATATGAGCCGGCAGCCGGGTCAACTATACGGTTGAAGTGTGATTCTTCTTTTAGTAATAGCTGCTGGTTACGTGCCAGACGTTCAGAGAATTCGTTAGGAGTTTCGTAAATACTGTCGAAAGGAGTAACAGTGATAGAGTTTACACCTGCCAGAGCGGCACTCATGGCTTCAGTCTGAGTACGGAGCAGATTTACATGAGCATCGAAAAGTGTAAGATTGAATTTGGATGTTTCTGCATGTGCAACCATCTTGCAAGCGCAGTAACAAGTTCCGTCAGCGCCTGTATTTGAACAGTCTGTACGAGGGCACTGAGGATTATATTCTTTAACGATGTTAGCCCAAAGCATACGAGCGGCACGGAATTTTGCGATTTCCATGAAATAGTTTGAGCTGATACCGAAGTTGAATTTTATTTTCTTTGCGGCGAGAGCGGCTGGAACACCAGCTTCTACCATCTGGTTAAGATATTCATTACCCCAAGAGAGTGCATATCCCAATTCCTGATAGATATATGCACCGGCATTGTTTAGGTCAACACAGTTGACTGCTATGCAGCGGAATTTGGGGAATTCAGCCAATGTTTCGATGAGCTTTTTAGCTTTTGAGATAAGCATGCTCTTGTCTTTGCCTTTGCCTAACATCTTGCTGATAGGGTCGAAGTTGACAGAACCCTGCAATTTCTTAGGGTCATATCCTTTTTCCTTGAAATATGCTACGAGCAGTTCTGCCAGTTCTACTGTGTGTCCCTGACAAGTAGAGAAGTTCAGTTCTACGCATTCGCAGCAAATATCCTTCAATAAAGTCTTGATATATTCAGCACTAAGTTCCGATGCCTTTACTTTGAATCCCAATGAGTCAACACCTTTGTTAAGTAAGTCCAAGGCCTTTGCATTAGCTTCAGCAGTGTCAGTTACATTTATATCCTGACGCACAAACCAAGTGTTGTCATCTTTCTTTATACCTCTTATAAATGGGAATTCTCCGGGAAGTCCTTCTGTTGTTTTCAGTCCTTCAAGATCTTCTTTGCGGTAAAAAGGTTTTACTTTAAATCCTTCGTTGGTTTTCCATACCAACTTCTTTTCAAAATCAGCGCCTTTAAGGTCAACTGTAATCTTATCCATCCACTCCTGTGTGCTTACGGAAGGGAAATCGGAAAAGAGTTTTTCTTTACTATCTGCCATAGTTGATTAGGTTTATATAAATAGGTTATATTTTAATATTTGTACTTGATTGTATCAGTACCGTTCAAGGCAAAGATACAAATTAATTGCAATCTCATGCATTTTCTGTCAGGAAATACACTTCGCATAAACATTTATTTTATAAAGTATGGCGAATTTTTATAGTATTGCAAAGTCTATATGGCAAAAAAACTTTCACTACAGTTACTTTTGAGGTATATAATTTGATAGCTTATTATTTTTTAACTACTTTTGCCGGAAATTATTTATGTGTTATTTTATAAACTATGAATTGGTTAAGTGATTTGTTATTCAATCCTGATTCCATAGCCCACATAGTCGCTCTTTATGCCTTTGTTATAGCGGTGGGTGTGTTATTGGGGAAAATTAAAATCTTCGGCATATCGCTGGGGGTTACGTTTGTCTTGTTCGTCGGTATTCTGGTTGGTCATTTCGGATTTACCGGAAATACGTCAATTCTTAATTTCGTTCAAGATTTCGGGTTAATCCTGTTTGTGTTCTGTATCGGACTTCAGGTCGGTCCTTCTTTCTTCTCGTCGTTCAAGAAAGGCGGTGTGGCCATGAATATGATTGCAGTGGGTATTGTTGCCTTGAACATTGCTGTTGCCTTAATCATGTATTTTGCCCTTCAGGGAAGGGTAGACATACCTATGATGGTTGGTATCCTGTGTGGAGCAGTAACAAATACCCCCGGTCTTGGTGCTGCCAACGAGGCACTCAGTCAGATAAACTATAACGGTCCGCAGATTGCCAACGGATATGCTTGTGCTTATCCTTTGGGAGTTATGGGTATTATCCTGTCAATGATTCTGATACGTTTGATTTGCAGAATCGATTTGAACAAGGAAGAGGAAGAAATCAAGCGCGGTGAGGAAGCCAATCCGCATCTGAAACCTTTCTTCCTTAATCTTGAAGTACACAATGAAGCTCTGTTGGGTAAGACAGTATTACAGGTACGCAATTTCCTTGCACGTGATTTCGTTTGTTCCCGAATTATGAAGAGCGATGGATGTGTGTACATCCCTACAGCAAATACGGTGCTTGAACTGAATGATAAAATGTTCATAGTATGTGCTGAAGATGATTCTGAGGCTATTATAGCATTTATCGGTCCTGAAGTTCAGAATGTGAATTGGGAGGCTCAGGGAAATACAGACAAGCCGATGGTTTCCCGCCGTATTCTTGTAACTCAGTCAAATCTCAACGGTAAGACTCTTGGTGAGTTGCATTTCAACAGTATGTATGGAGTGAATGTAACCCGTGTAAACCGTTCGGGTATGGACCTGTTCGCCTCACGTCAGCTTACTCTTCAGGTGGGTGACCGTGTGATGGTAGTAGGTCCGCAGGATGCAGTAGAGCGTGTGGCAGGTTTGCTTGGTAATCAGTTGAAACGCCTCGACCATCCTAATATCGTTACAATCTTCGTCGGTATTCTTTGCGGTATCCTGTTCGGTAGCCTTCCATTGGCTATCCCTGGAGTGCCTACACCAGTCAAATTAGGTCTTGCCGGTGGTCCGCTTATCATTTCCATACTTATAGGCCGTTTCGGACATAAGGTAAAACTGGTTACTTACACTACAATGAGTGCCAATCTGATGCTTCGTGAGGTAGGTCTGGCGCTGTTCCTTGCAAGTGTCGGTATCAAGGCCGGAGGAAGTTTTGTGCAGACAGTGGTAGAGGGTGACGGTCTTCTTTATGTAGGTATCGGTTTCCTTATAACAATAATACCTCTTGTTATTATGGGTATCGTGGCGCGATGGAGGCATAAACTCAACTATTATACACTGATGGGACTTATTGCCGGTAGTAATACAGACCCACCGGCACTGGCATATGCGAATCAGGTTTCAAGCAACGATGCTCCGGCTGTAGGTTATTCTACAGTTTATCCTTTGAGTATGTTCTTGCGTATTCTTACGGCTCAGTTGCTGATATTGCTGATGGCATAATTATAATTTTATATGAAATGTGTGTTGGCAAGTGGATAAGGAACAATATCCCCGTCTGCTTGCCAATTGTTTTGCAATACGATTCGACTCGTAAACTTTAAAAGTTAATGAATTAAGACAAAAGAACATAAGAACATAAAGAACTAAAAAACTTACAAACTTATAAACTCAAAAACTTATACCATATGATTTCAGTAGATGGATTGACCGTCGAGTTTGGCGGTACCACCTTGTTTAGCGACATTAGTTTCCAAATCAATGAAAAAGACCGTATAGCCCTGATGGGAAAGAACGGTGCCGGCAAGTCTACTCTCCTGAAGATTCTTGCAGGAGTCAGACAGCCTACCCGTGGAAAGGTTACAACTCCGAAAGATTGTGTTGTGGCTTATCTTCCACAGCATCTGATGACAGAAGATGGCAGAACCGTTTTCGAAGAAGCATCACAGGCTTTTGCCCATCTTCAGGAGATGGAAAAGGAGATAGAGGCGATGAACAATGAGCTGGCTACAAGAACTGACTATGAGAGCGATTCGTATATGGCTCTTATAGAGAAAGTGGCTGCCATGAGCGAAAAGTTCTATGCCATAGATATGACTCATTTTGAAGAAGATGTGGAAAAGGCACTTCTCGGTCTTGGTTTTATGAGAGAAGATTTCAACCGTCCTACAAGCGATTTCAGCGGTGGATGGCGTATGCGTATCGAGCTGGCAAAACTTCTTCTTCAGAACCCGGATGTATTGTTGCTCGACGAGCCTACAAACCATCTTGACATCGAGTCTATACAGTGGCTTGAGGAATTTCTTATCAACAGCGCGAAGGCTGTAATCGTTATAAGTCACGACCGTAAGTTTGTCGATAATATCACTACACGTACCATAGAAGTGACTATGGGGCGTATATATGATTATAAGGTGAACTACTCCCAGTACCTTGTTCTCCGTAAGGAGCGTCGCGAACAGCAGATGAAGCAGTACGAAGAACAGCAGAAGATGATTCAGGAAACTAAGGATTTCATTGAGCGTTTCAAAGGTACATACAGTAAGACACTCCAGGTACAGAGCCGTGTGAAGATGCTGGAGAAGCTTGAACTGATAGAGGTTGACGAGGAAGATACATCGGCGTTGAGGCTTAAGTTCCCTCCTTCACCACGCAGCGGAAGCTATCCTGTGATAATGGACGGAGTAGGAAAGACATACGGCGACCATGTGGTGTTCCGCAATGCCACTCTGACGATAGAACGTGGCGATAAAGTAGCTTTCGTAGGTAAGAACGGTGAGGGTAAGTCAACTCTCGTGAAATGTATAATGAATGAGATAGACCACGAAGGTACACTTACACTTGGTCATAACGTACGGATAGGCTATTTCGCGCAGAACCAGGCTTCTCTTCTTGACGAAAATCTTACGGTGTTCCAGACTATAGACGATGTGGCTAAAGGCGAAATCAGAAACAAAATCAGAGACCTGCTTGGTGCATTTATGTTCGGTGGTCCTGAAGAATCAATGAAGAAAGTAAAGGTCTTGTCCGGTGGTGAACGTACCCGTCTGGCTATGATTAAACTTCTGCTTGAACCGGTGAATCTGCTAATTCTCGACGAGCCTACCAACCACCTTGACATGAAAACCAAGGATATACTGAAACAGGCTCTCATGGATTTTGACGGAACTCTGATTGTGGTTTCCCACGACCGTGACTTCCTTGACGGACTCGTTACCAAGGTTTATGAGTTCGGCAACAAGAAGGTTAAAGAACATCTGTGCGGTATATACGAGTTCCTTGAGACTAAGAAGATGGAAAGTCTTCAGGAGCTTGAGAAGAGCAAAAAGTAAGATTAGGTTTTGTTATTTTAAACAGAATAACCTATATCTTTTTATAGGTAGTTTCATAAATATAAAACTGAATTTGGCATATCTTAAACGCTTTGATATTTTATCGCAGACGTAAGTCGTCTCAATTAAAATATCAGAGCGTTTTTATTTGATACTTGCTTTTCAAAATTCATTTTATTACATTTGTAATGTAACATACTGAAATACAAAAGATTTATATTCTCTTTTGACGAATAACTATAATATTTCAGTTTTATATACTATAAGCTGTATGAAAAAAATATTTTTGTTTATTCTGATGTTATTAACCGTATTTCAAATGAAAGCTACGGGGCAATCGGGCGATGTGATTCTTCTGGAAGGAGAAAAATGGGTTTTGATGGCAAAGCCGATAGGATATGACTCCCTGCTATGCAGGCGGATGGATGATTTTCTTCCGGAAAATGTCAGTCGGTCTACGGGCAATTATAGCGGCTATATCGCTTTCTGGGAGATACGTGACGGGTATCTTTGCCTGCAGCGAGTAGAAGCGGATGTTTACGATGAGGTTAGCAAGAAGGAATATAGACTGGTGTATGAGGTGAAGGAGTTGCAGCCACTTTTTGTGGCCTATTGCCAGGCTGGAGAGATTCAAGCCCGCTGGTTCAGTGGTGAACTTCGGGCCGGAAAAGGAAATGTGGTGAGATACGTGCATGACGGTTTCGACCGTAACATGGAAACAGAACAGGTGCTGACTGTCCGAAACGGTAAAGTACTGGAAACACAGACTTATCATAATTACCGGAGAGCAGGATTGAATCTGATGAAGGCACAAGAGGAAATCATGTGTCGGTTTCCTTGGGAACAGTTTCCTGAATATCGGGGAGAACGGATTATTTTTTCGATAAGTGATTTTCAGATGACGGAAGACGGTCGCTTCGTAGACTGTAACGTACGTTTCATTTTTCTGCGTTCTTCACGAGAAAAAATAGATGGCAGAAATCATCCGCTGGCTCTTGCTCTCAAAGAAACTCTGAAATCCATTTATCCGTGGGAGGTTCTTTTTATTAATGGGAAGTACACTGTAGAATATCGGAATTTTACTATGCCTTTGTGGGGAGAAAAAATGCATAATAAGGGTGATTCTGCAAAATACATGATTGTTGGTCGGGTGTATGGTGAATCTGTCCGTCAACGTCCTCCTTATGATGTGGAACATGTTGTGATGGTTGGTTCCAATTTGAGCATGGCTGGAAAGCCGTTTCAGGGATGGTTGACTGATTCCACCGGCTGCTTCCGGATAAAGGGATTGGAGGCTGGAACTTATCATCTGAAAGCGGAATATGTGGGTCTCGCTCCTTGTGATACGGTAATAACCCTCCCTTCGCAGCATAATGACACGCTGCGTATGGTGCTTCCTTTATGGTATGATTATATTTCGAAATATGACTGTTCTCCGGAGTTGTCGAAAGAAAACATCCTCAAGGGACATCCTAAACTGCGCCTGGTAATACCGGAAGGGCAGGAACAGAAAATCCGCACACACTTTTTCTGGAAAAAGTACGGCGTGGGTTATGACGTTTTTTATCCATTGAAGAAAGATGGAACACTGGACTGTTATCTGGGTGTTCCCAATCATCTGCTGACAGCTTATAATCAGGTGGTTTTTGATTATCTGGATAAGATGTTTGGCACTTCATGGCGCAAGGAGGCTCCGAAAGGAATATTTGGTCTGGATAAGTCTTTAGATGAATTTCGTGACTATAAATGGTTTATCAAGACTTTACATAAGGAAAGCAAGTATCCGGTAAAATTGCTGAGCAAGGGAAAAGAGTGTCTGCTTCGCATTGAATATGCAGTGGACAGTAACGGATATGTAGTGCAACCGAAAATCATTTCTTGCAGCAACCGGTCGTTTCGGAAAACAGCATTCGACACTTTTAAAAAGGTAATGAATATCCCTACTTTATTGAAAGCAGGTAAAGATACACTTGTTGTTCAATATAAACTGGACTCTTCTACTGCTGTTAATCCGGAAGCTGATGTGCTGGTTACTGGGTATACATCGTGTGATAAGCCAGTGCTGATGAAATAGGTGTTTTTAATCAAAATAGAATGTGTAGGATATGAAAAGCAAATATATTTATTTCGTGTTGATGATGGCAATATGCGGACTGGGATGTAATCGCACGGCATCAAAAAAGCAGGTTATGCAGATTGGACCTGCCGATGCACAATGCCTGAACTGTGATACGCTGGGGACTACAGTGCGGATGAATATGATACAGAACCATTATCCGCTTGATACGAAGAATGTGTATGCAATCCTATTGAATCCTAAGCGTAAGTCGCTGATTTTTGGTGGTGACTGGACGTTGCAGAAATGGGAAAACGGCTCGTGGATGGGTGCAAAGATGAATGGAATGTATGGCTTTGGAGATGTAGGTATGCAGTTAAACTTTGCTCCTGATTATTATTGTTTTAGTTATCCTGTCAGTTGCTATAGAATTACATCCGGAAAATATCGGATTATTCAATCATTTCATGATGGGAGGGAAGAAATTACAGTAAGTGCCGAGTTTTTGATAGATAAATAACGGAAAATTGTTTCACGGGAAAATTGATAATACAATGAGAAGAAAAGGACTTTATTTACTGGCTTGCGTTTTCTTGCTGATGGTAGGCTGCATCGGTAAAGCGGAACAAAAGAAAGCGGAAACTTCAGAAAGTGTACCTTATGTGCCTGTTCCTAACCAGGCCGAAGGTCAGAAAGTTATCGATGCTTTGAGTAAGGCTTACGGTGATGATCCGAACAGCATCGGAGATTTTATCGGGAGTCACCGTTGTCCGTATTTTCTAGAGGGATGGTATTTTGACGGAAATACACTGGTCCTTCAGGTACGGGGTGATACGCTGCGGGCACGGAAGATACTGGAAGAGGTATCGGGAAGCAAGGCTTTCAGTATCGAAATGATGACTGACAGTACTTTCTCTGAAAAGCAGCTTCAAGGTCTTATGAAAGAACTTAACAGACGTTATGATGCTTTGCCGAAATGTAGATTGAAGGCCAATATGTTGAGTTGGGGAAGTACGCTCCATTTCATTGAAGTGATTTTTATCCGTAACACTCCGGAAGCCCGTGAGGAGTTCCGCAGATTGCTGATGGATTCGCCTGCCATTCGTTTCTCTGGGCCGGAAGAGCCCATTCGCAATAATGCCACCGGGGCGTCCGAAGCATACGGTATATCTTTGTATCCGGAATATACTGTTTATGCAGATACGGCTTCCACTGCCTCATTCATTCTCATGAACGGAAGTAATGAGGCGATTACTTGTGGAGAGCATTATTTTATTACTTACGAAGGGAAAGATAGTCAATGGTATGAACTGCCTATTAATACATTTGCAGTAGATATTGCCTATTATGTTACTCCTGGTTCATCACGTCAGTTTGTTGCTATGTTGTATCCAGAAATTAATGGTAATGCATCGGGACGCTACCGATTCTTCTATGAGGTGTCTTTGGAGTCAGGGGAAAATATCCGTATGATGGCAGAATTTTGTCTGACGGACAATTATGAGAAAGCCAAACGGGCTGAAAAAACTCCTATACCGAAAATGACAGGTGGAAATTATGTAGAGATTCCAGTAGAAGATGAACAAGCGGTTTATCAGGTAGTGGAGGAGATGCCGGAGTTTCCCGGTGGTATGCCTGCATTAGTGGAGTTCATCCGGAAAAATCTGCGGCATGACAAGGCTGAAAAGAGGGAGCGTGTCATAATTCAAATAGTAGTAGATAAAGAGGGAAATGCTACGAAACCGGTAGTGTTACGAAGCGTAAATCCGACATTGGATGAAGAGGCTTTACGCATAGTAGGTATAATGCCTAAATGGAAACCCGGTAGGCAGAGGGGTAAGAATAAGAATGTGAAGTTTACTATTCCAATAGTTTTTAATCCTTAGTTTATTGTCAATATATAAAATGTGTAAAAAGCCAGGTTATATTTCTCTTCATAATGAATCTGTATCAAAATATAATGTATATTTGATTTGTCTATAAAAACATTGATTATGAAACGATTTATTTGTTGCCTTTAGCTCTTTTTGTTTGCACATCGTGCAATTACGGTAATAAGGGAAGCAAGACTGCAAGTAAGAATGATACATCTGTATCGCTGTCTCAAAGACAACTGAGTGAAACTGAAATGGAAACTGAAACGGATTCAACGTCTATGGACCTGCTTTATACCATGGAAGGCGAATTGAGAATAGGCCATGAAGTGAGAGCGTTTACTCCTTCCGGCAGCGACAGGGAGTTCTGGATTGTTGACAAGACCGGCCAGTTGCTTGAAAAGTATGACGAGATAACTAAAGGTCAGAAAAACGGCAAGACGGTAAAAGCTACATTAAGAATTGAATATAACGGAAAGTGGGACGATGGCTTTGCAGCTGAATATGATGGAACGTATCTTGTACGTGAAGTAGTGGAGTTGAAGGCTGAATAATAAAGGACGAGTGAAACAAACTGATTCCTATATATAGCGTTTGTTTCACTCGTTTCTTTTTTATCTCTTCCTGTAGAGCTTGTCTATGAGGTCATTCCTTCCCATACGCCTCAGTTCATTGATAATATTTTTTCTTTCCTCAGGCTTGTACCAGAAGAAGAACATGCGTTGCGCAAGTTTCTCTTTCTGAGTTTTTGCAGAGAAAATAGGTTCGAGGGTGTAAGGATGATAACCTGTGTACCATGCTTCTGTGGCGACAGTCATAGGAGTAGGAGTGAAGTCCTGAACCTGTTCCAGATGGAAGTCAAGCCTTTTGGTTATAACAGCTAATTCTGCCATGTCCTCAGACGTGCATCCCGGGTGACTGCTTATGAAGTACGGTATAATCTGTTGGCGCAGGTTATGCTCCGTATTTATGCGGTCGAATATCTTCTTGAACCTTTCAAACTGTTCGAACGGAGGTTTGCGCATGACATAAAGCACTTTGTCGCTTGTGTGTTCAGGTGCTACCTTCAGTCGTCCGCTCACGTGTTTGATTATCAGCTCACGGGTGTATTCCTGAGTGCTTTTGTTTACAGCCGGGTCTTTACTTTCGTGCAGAAGCAAGTCGTATCGCACACCGCTGCCAATAAAGCTCTTTTTGATTCCTGGAAGTGCATCTACGGCATGATAGATGTCCAGCAGTGGCCTGTGGTCTGTATTCAGATTAGGGCATACCTTGGGATGAATGCACGAAGGACGTTTGCATCGGTGGCACATACTTTCGTCTTTTCCCCTCATGGCATACATGTTGGCAGACGGACCTCCAAGGTCGCTCAGATAACCCTTGAAATCAGGCATTTCAGTTATAGCTTTCACCTCCTTCAAGATACTTTCCTTGCTTCGGCTTACGATGAATTTACCCTGGTGGGCCGATATGGTGCAGAATGCGCATCCTCCGAAACATCCTCTGTGGAGGTTGACGGAGAATTTTATCATATCGTATGCCGGAATACGTTTATTCTTGTATTTCGGATGCGGAAGGCGTGTATATGGGAGGTCGAACGACATATCAAGCTCGCCCTGAGTCATTGGCGGATAAGGCGGATTTACCACTACCACTTTCTTGCCCGACTCCTGGATAATCCTCTGTGCGGCATATTTGTTCGATTCTTCTTCTATATGTCTGAAGTTTTCAGCCTGTTTCTTTTTGTCTTTCAGACATTCCTCATGAGAGTAAAGCCTCAGGTCATTCTCTTCGGACTTGAATTCTTCCTTTTTGCAAACGTATGCAGTCTGAAGAATATCTGTCGGAACTGCAGGATTCTCAGACATTCGTCTGCACAAGTCAGTGACAGGTTTTTCACCCATTCCGTATATCAGCAGGTCGGCTCCGGAGTCCAGCAGAATGGACTGTCTGACTTTGTCCTGCCAGTAGTCGTAGTGGGTAAGACGACGCAGTGAGGCCTCTATTCCGCCTATGATTACAGGCACGTCGGGATAGAGTTTCTTCAATATCTGTGAATATACTATAGTAGGATATTCCGGGCGCATATCATGTCGTCCGTCGGGGGTGTACGCGTCTTCGCTTCGCAAACGCTTGTTGGCAGTATATTTGTTCACCATACTGTCCATACATCCGGCAGATATTCCGAAGAAGAGTCTTGGCTTTCCCAGTTTCTTGAAGTCACGAAGGTCGTCGCGCCAGTTCGGCTGTGGTACGATGGCAACTTTAAGTCCTTGAGCTTCAAGCATTCTACCTATTACGGCAGCTCCGAACGACGGATGGTCAACGTATGCATCGCCACTGAACAGAATGACATCGAGTTCATCCCATCCTCTTAGCTCTACTTCTTTCTTGGTTGTTGGCAACCAGTCCGTTAGATTATGTTCTTTCAAGATTTATTCTTCTGTTTCTTCTACATTACCTTTTTCTCTCTCCCAGTTGATGTACAGCATGATGAGCTGATGCAGACCGAAAGCCTTCATATTGTCGTGATAAATCACGTTCAGGCAGAGGTCGAGCAGGTCCTTGCAGTCTTCCTCAGACGAACCTATCAGCGAACGAATGTTGAGTTTCAGTTTCTCCAGTACGCTTTCGTCAACGATACCGTTGCTGTCAATAAGTTGCTGGAACAGAGAATATTTTTCTATTGTCTTAAGATTTTCTTCCGATATGTTCAGGCTTCTTGTGCCTGAAGGGTTAGCTTGAATTGTAAACATAGTTTTATGGGTTTATGTTGTTGTAATTACAAATATAGTGAAAGGTGAGAGCATAGACAAACGAAAAACGAAGTTTTTTCAGATTTGGCTATGCCGAACCGCATCCTATATTATTAAAATATAGCGAAACTGAATGAAATACAAAGTTTTCTGACTTTAAATTCCTTTTAATTCGGAATCTGTTTGAAAATGCTTTTACATAGATGGCGTGACACGTTCGTGTTCCGCCCGTTACACGTACGTGTTCCGCTCGCTTCACGTTCGTGTTCCGCGCGTTACACGTTCGTGTCACGGTTTTTGAAACGGTTCGTTTCGGAAAATCTTTACAAACGTTTCAGAAAATGTTTGCTGAAGAATACATAAAAATCCCTCTCTCGGCAGAATCATATGAGAAGTGTTCTCTGTCGAAAGAGGGAGGTTATGATAGTATATTTCTTAGAACCGTATTATCCCAACACCGGAACAAGGTATTTAGTCAGCAGATATCCGCCGCCTACAAGCCAGATGTAGAGCAATCCTGCGAGGACGAATGGTTTCGCACCTGCCTGTTTGAACTTGTCCAAGCTTGTGTCAGTTCCAAGTGCTGTCATCGCCATGGTTAGCATGAAGGTATCGATATATTCTATAGCTCCGTTCAGAGGGATTTCCTTTACACTGTCCACTCCCAGGAGATATTGCAGAAGCGAGTTGAGGCAGATTATTCCGATGAATCCGAATGCGAACCATGGAATGGTGATTTTGCTTTTCTGAGCCTTTCCGCTTGCATCCTTGCTCTTGCGTCCTGAAAGCGCGATACCCATTATCACGAGTACCGGAGCAAGCATCATTACGCGAATCATTTTAGTGATAGTGGCTGTACCTGCTATGCCGAGTGCGTCTGTAGGGTCCATGGCGTTTCCGGCTCCTGCCACGTGTGCCACTTCGTGAAGTGTACTTCCTGTGTAGATTGCCACGCCTGTATCTCCCAGTGCATCAAGCATTCCAGAACGATACATGATAGGGTAGAGGAACATTGATATTGTTCCGAAGATAACTACTGTAGATACCGCGATTGCTGTTTTGTGACCTTCGCATTTCACCACCGGTTCGGCTCCAAGTACTGCTGCGGCACCGCAGATAGCGCTACCTGTAGCTGTCATCAGAGATGTATCGGCATCCATTTTCAGCAGTTTGCCCAACCATATGCCGAGGAAGATTGTTCCTGCCACTATTATAGTGTCTATCACCACTGCCGGTATTCCCACTGCAGCCACTTGCGTAAGAGTGAGGCGGAAACCGTAGAGCACGATACCTGCACGCAGAATCTGCTTTGTACAGAACTTGATTCCCGGTACCCATGTTTCAGGAAGTTTGTTTCTCAGACTGTTGGCATAAAGCATACCAAGGATGATACCTACAATCAGCGGACTGAATGACAGACTTTTTACGAACGGGATTTCTGCAATGTAGAATGCAGCGAATGAGAACAGTGCGATAAGCAAAATACCGTGGATGGTATTGGCGCGATTTTCTTTTGTAAACATATCGTTTTTCGTTTTTGTTTATAGTTTCTTGTTTTCGACTGCAAAAATAGTGCTTTTGGCAATATGTTGTTTTTCATCTTATTTTATAGCTTATAACTTTTAGTAATAACCGAAAAAGGTGAATAAATACTGTTGCCTGCTTTTCCTATGTCGGGCATTATTGTTAATTTTGCACGCGAAAATATAAATATGACAGAATGAAGAATTTATTTTGGGATTTTTGCGCATTGGCCATCGTTGTAGCGGCTCTTTCATCGTGCGGTGACAAGAGTATGAAGATGAATAATCCACGTAATATAAAAGGTGTGGTAAGTTACAAACGTTCGTTCGGCGACCTTAATGCCGTTCAGCAGAAATCGGCAAAGGCGATAGGTATTTCTCCTGTGGCATCGCGTGAAGAGGCTGAACATCTGAAGAAAAAACTTGTGAAAATCGAACCGTGCGAATATTATGACATTGACTCGCTTACGCATTCCATCCCTTTCCTTGTTCCTACGGCAAGTGCATTGCTCGAATCTATAGGCGAGAATTTCCTCGATTCGCTCGAAAGCAAGGGACTTAACCCTAACAAGGTGATAGTAACTTCGGTTACCCGCACCAAAGAAGACGTGAAACGCCTCAGACGCACAAACGGAAATGCATCCATGAACTCATGCCATTTCTACGGAACCACTTTCGACATCAGCTGGAAGAGATTTACCAAAGTGGAGGACCCTGACGGACGACCGATGCAGGACGTGCGTGCTGATACTCTGAAACTTGTTCTGGCAGAGGTGCTTCGCGACCTGAAGAAGGAGGAAAGATGCTACGTCAAGTATGAACTGAAACAGGGATGTTTCCATATAACAGCAAGAAAATAACAGATGAACAGATATTTCATATACCTTGCCTACGATGGTACGAACTATCACGGATGGCAGATTCAGCCCAATGGTGACAGTGTGCAGGAAACCCTGAACAAGGCTTTGGCTACATTCCTCAGAGATGAAAGCATAGAAGTGGTAGGGGCCGGACGCACGGATGCAGGTGTGCATGCTAAGCTTATGGTTGCACATTTCGATATCGGCCGCGAACTGGACTGTGCGTTGGTGGCCGACAAGTTGAACCGTCTGCTTCCGCAGGACATATCTGTATATAGTGTGAAGCGGGTGCGGGAAGATGCTCATGCACGTTTTGATGCCACATACCGCACTTACAAATACTATATCACTACTCGCAAGGACCCGTTTGCACGTCATTATTCCTGGAGATTGTTCCAGAAACTCGATATTGAGAAGATGAACGAGGCAGCTGCCGTTCTGTTCGACTATATAGATTTCACAAGCTTCAGCAAGCTGCATACAGACGTAAAGACCAACAACTGCAAGATAATGCATGCCGAGTGGACACAATGCGGCGAAGACGAATGGGTGTTTACTATCCAGGCCGACAGATTCCTGCGCAATATGGTGCGTGCGGTGGTAGGCACTCTGGTGGAAGTGGGGCGCGGAAAACTCTCGGTGGACGGATTCCGAAAGGTTATCGAGGACAAGAACCGTTGCAGTGCGGGAACTTCCGTTCCGGCTCATGCTCTGTTTCTTGTAGATATAGGCTATCCTGAGGATTTGTTCCTGTAGAAATCAGCGCCTGTTTTACGTTCAAAACTCGTTCACTGTATGTTCACCGACCGTTTACTGAACGGCTAATGAACAGCCACTGAACAAATGAAAACCAATAACTGATAAACTTACAAACCAACAAACTCAAAAACTCAATATGTGGTTACTTTTAGCGTTCTGCTCGGCAGCGTTGCTGGGCTTTTATGATGTATTCAAGAAGAAATCGTTGGCGAACAACGCCGTTCTTCCCGTGCTCGGACTGAATACTCTGTTTTCAAGTCTTATCTTTATTCCGTTTATACTGATTTCGCATTTCAGTCCCGAAGTGCTCGACGGTTCTTTGTTCTATGTTCCGGAAGCAGGCTTGGAGGTGCATAAATTCATCATTCTGAAATCGTTCATCGTTCTCGGTTCGTGGGTGTTCGGCTATTTTGGTATGAAGCATCTGCCACTTACTATAGTAGGACCTATCAATGCCACCCGTCCGGTGATGACTCTCGTAGGTGCGCTCCTTATCTTCGGCGAACGTCTGAATCTGTATCAGTGGATTGGTGTGCTCCTTGCCATTCTTTCGTTCTTTCTCCTCAGCCGTTCCGGCAAGAAGGAAGGCATAGACTTCAAGCATGACCGTTGGGTATGGTTCGTAGTGCTTGCTGCTGTTCTTGGAGCCATTAGCGGTCTGTATGACAAATATCTCATGGGGCAGTTCAATAACATGGTGGTGCAGGCATGGTATAACATCTATCAGCTTTTCCTTATGGGAGGTGTAATCCTCTTCCTGTGGTGGCCAAGACGCAAGCACGGAACTCCTTTCCGCTGGGACTGGTGCATTATATTGATTTCAATATTCCTGTCGGCTGCCGATTTTGTGTATTTCTACGCCCTGTCTATGGAAGATTCCATGATTTCCATTGTGTCGATGGTAAGACGAAGCAGTGTTGTGGTTTCATTCCTTTTCGGAGCAATGGTGTTCCGCGAGAAGAACCTGAAGAGCAAGGCGGTAGATTTGCTTTTGGTACTGATAAGTATGCTGTTCCTGTATTTGGGAAATGTGTTGGGATAAATTCAGGCTTATAAATTCTTAAAATAATCTGCAAAGAACATGTTGAACCACTTGATGCCATGATTGGTTACTTCATGCTTTGCGGATTTTTCTTATGTAGATACAGTAGGGAGATAATCTACTATAGTATAATTTTCTGTTTTATCCTAATAAATTCTTTCCATCCCAAATCCTTATATGTGATATAAACAAAATAACAACAGTCTTTTCATTATCTGAGGTGGCTTTTATAAATGCGATTCTAACAAGCTTCGAATACTGTTAGAACGCCATTAGAATCCTTTTTAAACACTGTTTAAATACCATTTAAATGGTACTTAATAAAGCAAAATACATTTTATCATTCGCAGTGTGAAAGATGTGAA
>Reeses_p1__coassemble_452_pt1 | contig 25668 bp, 22 predicted proteins | sample Reeses_p1__metabat2_high_PE_011 | metagenome-assembled genome bin Reeses_p1 | reverse complement strand
GATTTGGCTAGATTTATGCCGGACGGTAAAGTCTTGAGTACAGAAGAGTTTACTGAAAGAATAATACAAAGTCTTTAATTCAACTATAACGAACTGAACATGAAAAAAGAATATATAGTTTACAAACTTTCCGAATGTGCTAAACAGGCGTGCAGAATAGACAACAGTTTATTTACGAGTTTTAATGTTAAGCGCGGACTTCGTAATGAAGACGGAACAGGTGTGCTTGTAGGACTAACCAAGATAGGAAACGTAGTGGGATATGAGAAAACGGAAGAAGGCTTGAAACCTATTCCGGGTAAACTCTTCTATAGGGGGTATGATTTGGATGATATTGTTCATGCTCTTTTGAAAGAGAAACGTTTCGGCTTCGAAGAGGTTGCATATTTGCTTTTGTCGGGCGAGCTTCCTGACAAGGAACAGCTGGCTTCTTTCAAGGAACTGATAAACGACAATATGCCGCTTGACAAGAAAACTACAATGAATATCATCGACCTTGAAGGTCATAACATAATGAATATCCTGGCCCGTAGTGTTCTGGAAATGTACACATTCGACCCTAATCCGGATGACATCTCTCGCGACAATCTTATGCGTCAGTCTATCGAACTTATCTCAAAGTTCCCTACAGTCATAGCATACGCATATAGCATCTACCGCCACAGTACACACGGACGTTCATTACATATTCGCTATCCGGATGAGAAACTCTCGTTGGCTGAGAATTTTCTTTACATGATTAAGAAAGATTACACTCCTCTTGAGGCACGTATGCTTGACCTTTTGCTTGTCCTTCAGGCTGAGCACGGTGGTGGTAACAACTCTACATTCACAGTCAGGGTTACAAGTTCTACACGTACAGATACATATTCAAGTATCGCAGCGGGAATTGGTTCACTTAAGGGCCCGTTACATGGTGGCGCGAATATTCAGGTAGTTAATATGTTCCATCACCTGAAAGAAGCCATTTCAGACTGGACTAATGTAGATGAGATAGATACTTATCTCACTCGCATGTTGAATAAAGAGGCTTACGACAAGAGTGGTCTTATCTATGGTATAGGCCATGCTGTATATACTATTTCAGACCCGCGTGCTGTCCTTCTGAAAGAGTTGGCAAGTGAACTTGTGGCAGAAAAAGGCTGTGAAAAAGAATTTGCCTTCCTTGAACTGATAGAAAAGCGTGCCATAGCTTGTTTCAAGAAAGTCAAGGGAGAGAAGAAGAAAGTATGCTCTAATGTGGATTTCTATTCAGGATTTATATACGAGATGATGGGATTGCCTCATGAGATATACACTCCTCTGTTTGCTATGGCGAGAATTGTCGGATGGACGGCTCACCGCATCGAGGAATTGCATTTCGACGGTCGTCGTATCATCCGTCCTGCATACAAGAACGTTCTTAATGAGGTACCTTACAAACTTATATCAGAAAGATAAAACAAATAAAATTGTGGCTGCATCGTACATTACGATACAGCCACAATTTTATTGTTACTATCATAAAGATATCATCTTTCGATAATGTCTTTGGCCCATTCTTCAGCTTGCTTGCTTCCTCTGTTGAACAAGCGGCCTTCTTCCCATTTCACATCAGGATACAGCTTCTTCAGCTGTTTCACACTGTTGTTGATAGAGCTTCCGCCTGATGTAGCAAAAGGAATGACCGTCTTGCCGGAAAGATTATATTTTTCAATGAATGTATTTACCGGACGCGGACATAAATCCCACCAGATAGGGTAGCCTATAAATACAGTGTCGTAGTCATTCATATCAATAGCTTCACCACCAAGTTCAGGACGTGAATTTTCGTCATTCATTTTTATTGAACTTCTGCTGTTTTTGTCTCTCCAGTCAAGGTCGGCAGAAGAATATGCTTTCTTTGGAGTAATCCTATACAGTGTTCCACCGGTAGCTTTTGAAATTGATTTGGCAACGCTTTCGGTGTTTCCCGTACATGAAAAATAGGCCACAAGGATTTTAGCTTCCGCATTATCCTTCTTTTGCTGTGCGTTTGATTGGCTGTTTAAGCAAAAAAGACTCATAATTATTAGTATTAAAGTTCTCATGTTATTTCAGTTTTGAATAATCTTCGTCATTTACAGGTTCTAGCCATTCGTTACTGCTTCCTTCTCCCGGAATTTCCATAGCAAGATGTGAGAACCAGCTGTCAGGAGCGGCTCCATGCCAATGCTTGACTCCGGTCGGAATATATATAACGTCGCCCGAATTTATTTCTATAGGCTCTTTACCCCATTCCTGATAGTAGCCACGACCGCCTACGCAGATAAGAGTCTGTCCTCCACCTTTATTGGCTTTATGGATGTGCCAGTTATTACGGCAGCCTGGTTCGAATGTTACATTGGCAACGGGAACTCCTTCTGCAACTATAGGAGCCAGATAGCTTTGACCTACGAAATATTTAGCGTATGCATCGTTAGGTTTTCCTACAGGGAAGATAATTGTCTGAGCGTATGAGTCGAGTGATGTGCTTGCTATACTGTCCGCATTCTCAGTCCATACTTCTTTTGCCATACGGAATGCAGCCCATGCTTTAGGCCAGCCTGCATAGAATGCTGCATGAGTAAGTATTTCTGCTATTTCAGTTTTAGTCACTCCGTTCTTTTTGCGAATTCAAGGTGATGTCTGAATGATGAGTCAGTCAGACCTTGTGACATAAGTGCAACAATGGTGACGATTGAGCGGTCGCGCATGGAAAGCAAGTCATTGCGGCTCCATACTTCACCAAAAAGGATATTGTCGTTCAAATGTGCGAATTCCGGAGCGAATTCTCCTAATACATCATGTCCTGCAGTTTGCTGGACTTTTACCTGTGATTTAGCCATATTCGGAAAAATTAAAAATGATAAACTAATCAGTAATAAAAATTTTGTTTTCATGATTAAATGAATATTTGGTTTAAAAATTGATATTCACACCACCCATAACTGTTGCTTTAGGCATAGGGTAGCCGGCATTGATTTCATATTTTTGTGCCAGCAGGTTTTCTCCACGCATCCAGATGTCCAGCCATTTTGTGGTGCGGAACGAAGCTCTTAAATTCCACAATACGAAATCTTCTGTTTTTACGGGTTCTGTCTGTGTATATAGCCCGGCTATGTATTGTATGCCTGTTGATACATTCCAGCGACCGTGTGAAAAGTTTGCTCCTCCATAAAGCTTATGTTCCGGTGCGGCAATTACAGGTTCTTTCATGTGCAGATAACTGTAATTTCCGTCAACAGACCATTGTCTGTTTATGCGGTAAGTAGCCTGTAGTTCGATACCTGTATTGTCTATCTCGCCTGAGTTCTGGTTCAGCATTCCACTGCCGTTTGGATTAGGAAGTGTCATAATCAGGTTCTTGCTGTCTATGTAAAAGATATTTACACCATAATTTAATCGTCCGCTCATAAGTCGCTGTGAGAATGCAAGTTCGTAAGTCCACATTGATTCAGGTTTCAAGTCAGGATTTTGTGGTGGAAACATATACATCTCTCTTAGGATAGGATAGCGGAATCCTTTTGACGCGGATGCTTTCAGTTCCATAGCATGAGGCATATGGAAAGCTAATCCGGCCTGTGGAGCCCATTCTGTTCCTATGCGTGAGTGATGTTCGGCACGGATTCCTGCATTCAGTGTGATAAAGGAATTTATATCCTGATGAACATCAATGTATCCTGCAAATTCATTTTCCTGCTTGTCGACCAAATCAGATGTAGTTCCGACCTTTTTGCCGCTTACATACTCATTCCATGCATGGCCTCCGTAGTTGAACCAGTCGAATCCGGCAGTGATGCGGTTGCCTTTGAAGAACTGCATACTTTGATAAAGAGATATACCCATCATTTTGTCGAATGACAGGAAACGGTCATCCTGTGGTCCTTCTGCCTTGGATGGAGTATAACCGTCATTAATCCAGTGATTCCCCCAGTTGTAAAAGAAACTTACTGCCCCTGAAGTCTTGTCGTATTTGTTTTCTATTGCAAATGAAGTCATTCCGCGTGTAATTCTCTGGTCTCCGTCAAGAAGTGGAGCACTCGCAGGTCCAGGATATGAAGCGTTGAAATGAGTTACGTTGACATCTCCTCTAAGATTCCAGTTGTCAGTCATTTCATAGCCTAATTTCGCATATCCTCCATATTGCTCGAAATTCATATCAGCGCGGTGTCCGTCAGTACGGTTGTATGAACCTGATATTACGCTTGAGAAACGTCCTTTACGGATACGGTTGGTAAGTTCTGTTTCCAGCGTGTTGTATGAGCCATAACCTGCATGCAGATTTGTGTTTACTCCGTCTTCCTGCATTTTGCGTGTAACGATATTCACTACGCCCCCCATTGCATTAGAACCGTACAGAACAGATGCCGGACCTCTAAGTACCTCTACACGTTCAGCAAGGAATGACTGATAGGCATCGGCTATCGGATGACCGAAGATACCTGCGTACTGGGGATGGCCGTCAATCATCACCATCAGTCGTCCTGAGCCACCACTCAAACCACGCAATGATATACCTCCCGCAGCACCGTTTGACACTCCGTATCCCATAATGCCACGTGATGTAACGAAAAGTCCAGGAACCTGTTCGGTAAGTACAGGCAGTAGCGAAGGCTGCATGGCGCTTTCTATACGGTCACGACCTACTACAGATACCGTCTGCGACAGATGGCGTACATCCGTTTCGCTACGGCTTCCTGTCACTACCACTTCATTGATGTTATAAACCCGTGTGGAGTCGATTATGCTTTGTGCCGACAGACCGAGTGGGGTAAATAATGCAATGTAAAATATATATCTTTTTATATTTGGGATTATTGTTTTCATATATAATGTTCTTACAATGTTTATAATTTGTTTTCACCGTACAAAGTTATAACACATGTAAAGAATATTCGTATATCTATTACTGCATTATTTACCCAAATTACAGATATTTATTCAAAGTATAAGAGTTGTTATTATTTTCTGTTCTGTTTTACATACTCGGTAGGGGAACATCCGCAACATTTCTTGAATAATCTGCTTAGGTGTTGTGGATAGTCAAATCCAAGATTATATGCTACTTGTGATGCAGTTGCTCCGCTTATAAGTTCATTTTTGGCACGTTGAATAATGTACTGCCTGATATGGTTGCCGGCGGTATCGCCTGTAGTCTTTTTTATAAGGTCTCCAAAGTAGTTTGACGACATGCATAATTCATTTGCACAATACTGCACAGTGGGTAATCCGAGTGTAAACTGTATTCCTTTTTCATAATAATCCTGTAAGAGGGAATTGAATCGCATCAGTATATCTGAATTTTCAAGCTTTCTGGTCAGGAACTGGCGATTGTAGAAACGTTGGCAGAAATTCAGCATCAATTCTATGTAGCCCACTATAATTGCATTCTGCTGTTCATCGTGTCTTTTTGATAGCTCATCTCTCATCTGGTGCATTAATGACACCAAAATATCATGTTCTTCTTATGACATATGTAGAGCCTCGTTTCCTCCAATCTGCCCCGGAGCGACACAAATTACAGTACCTTTCTTGTAGTCATACTTGCCACACCCGTATGTCAAGTCTATTTCTGCTTCATCGTGAAAGAATATTCCGTAAACACTGTAGTTGGCCAGACAATGACGTATGGGGGAAACTTCCTTGTAGTCAATTACACAAACCTGTGGGTGTTGGTTTTCATAACCAAGCCAGTTACAATAGTTGTTTACATTTTTTACTTTCAGAATTTTGCTCATTGTGTTATGCTTTTATCCATTTCACGGCAAAAATAAAACTTTTCACTTAATCTTAAAACTCAATAGTGGCATTATCAGTAAAAATGATACAAATGTCCTACTTATTGTTACTTTACTGTTATCTGGGGCAAGTAACTTTGTGATATTAAAAAACAATGAAAAATGGATAGGCAAATTATCATTTCTCCCCAATGGGAGTAACGTTCTTTGATACGGCAGAGGTTTATGGGCCATATACCAGTGAGACATGGGTGGGCGAGGTTTTAGCTCCTTTTCGTGACAAGGTGAAAATTGGAACGAAATTCGGTTTCGGAGTTGAAGAAGGTAAACCGACAGCTTTAAACAGTAGGCCGGAGCATATTCGCAGAGCTGTGGAGGGATCGTTAAAGCGTTTGCGTACTGATTATATTGATCTGTTGTATCAACATCGTGTTGATCCTGAAGTTCCAATAGAAGAAGTTGCAGGAGTTATTAAAGATTTAATGCGAGAAGGAAAAGTTTTAAACTGGGGGTTGTCTGAAGCCAGTGCCAGATCTATCAGAAAGGCTCATGCTGTTTGTCCGTTATCAGCAGTTCAGAGTGAATATGCTATCTGGTGGCGTGAGCCTGAAACTAAGATATTTCCTACACTTGAAGAGTTGGGTATTGGTTTTGTGCCATACTGCCCGTTGGGACGGGCGTTTCTGACTGGTGTGATAAACGAAAACAGCACTTTTCATAAAGGAGACCGTAGATGGAATTTACCGCAGTTCACTCCTGAAGCTTTAAAATATAATATGCCACTAGTTGAGCTGATTCGTAAGTGGGCTATGCGAAAGAATATGACTCCGGCACAATTTGCCCTTGCGTGGATGTTGTCGCGTAAATCTTGGATAGTTCCTATTCCCGGTACAACAAACCCTCAACACCTGGATGATTTACTTGGAGCTGGAACAGTGTGTCTGGCAGCATGGGAAGTTGAGGAGTTTGATCGTGAATATGCAAAGATAGACCTTATGGGACATCGTGCAGATCCGTTTACTGGAAGTCAGATAGATAAATAATGACGATTTGTTGATTACAGATTATACTTCCATTTTCCAGTCGTTATCATTATGATATACCATCAGCCTGCCCATTCCTCCGTCTATCGTGAGGTTTGTGCCGTTGATGAAACTGTTCTTTTCGTCGCACAGGAACATCACAGCTCTGGTAATATCTTCAGGCTCTCCTATGCGCTGTGACGGATGTTGCATGATGTCAGCTTCGGAATATTCCGGAACTTCTGAATCCTTATGGAAACGTGCGGTCTCAATCCATCCCGGAGCAATGGAGTTCACTCTTGCCATACCGCTGAGGCTTACTGCGAGAGCATGAGTAAGTGCTGTTATGCCTCCCTTGGCTGCCGTATAGCTTTCTGTATCTGCTTGCGACTGGAATGCCCTGCTTGAAGATATGTTGACGATGGATGCCCCTTTTGAGAAATGTTCCTTGAATAATACTGTCAGCCAGTAAGGGGCAGCCACGCCGACTTTCTGTACATACATGAAATCCTCATATGAGCATCCGCTTAATATACCGCCGTTCATCAGGCACGCATTGTTTATCAGAAAGTCAACTTTCTCTTCTTTTGACAATACCCATGCGGCAAAGCTTTCCAGTACTTCTTTCTCTGAAATATCCCCTTTGAAGCAGAAGATATTTTCGTCAGTATCGTGGTCAATGTCTCTGTCTATAACATATACTCTGGCACCTTCTTTACTGAAACTCTCAGCAATACATCTGCCTATACCGGCATTACCTCCGGTTACTATACATACCTTGTTGTCGAACTGCATATCTTTATGAAAAAAGACGATATTACCCGTTTTAAAGATAATATCGCCGTTATCAGTTATTGTTTTAGAATTGGAATTTTTCAAGTTTCATAGCTGCAAGGCTCTCAATCTTAGGAACCAGCGTAGTGAAATGTGCACTTTCTGAATGAGCTTTCAGAGAAGCCTCGTCAGTCCATGTTTCACAAATCATATAAACATCTTCGCGTGTTGCGCTCTTGAAGAAATCGTATGCAATGCATCCTTCATCTTTCAATGATGCTGCTACCAGTTCTTTTGCTGCTTTTTCCACTTCAGCCTTGTTTTCTTCCGATACTTGGATAAATACATTTAATCTTAGCATAATCTTGTCTTTTTAGTTGTTTGTAAATAAATTTTTATTTCTGCATTTGCATTATATTCTTTATCTTCCCGGCATTATTGTAGGGTTGCCGCCCTGATTTTTTAATTTTGTGCTTCTTATTATCTCATAAAGAATACCTCCAACGTCCAGTCCTATTTTGGCCTTATTAAATTTGTAATAAGGTATTGCAATAGGGCGTGTGTCCCATCTTCCTCTCATAGGGTCATATATCCTTTCTGCACCGACTTCCATTCCCCATCTATCGTTGAACTCATAGCCTATAGTTCCTCCGAAACTGCTCATCTGAAATCCGTATGCATTTGCCGGAGCATATGAACCGAAAGCCCTGAAACTCAGTTTCTCATTCGGCCTGTAAATTACAGCTCCTGATGTTCCGAAAGCCTGACCGGTACTGAACGGGAAATTAAACTTTGTAGCATTCAGTCCTGCCTGTATCTCCCAATAATCATTTATATTGTATTGGTACATCAGTGACGCTTCGTTTATTCTTCCAATCCCTGGCAGCGTTGATTGTGAACCGTAACCATACAGATTGGGAGCCATCATTCCTCCGGTACTGTAATCACCGTAGAACATAGGAGAGGGGTTCGTATGGTAAGGCATGTAGAACGGGCGGCGTAACTTTATTTCCTGTATTTCCATCTGTTGCGCTTCCATTTCAGCTTTTACTTCAGGCTTTTTCATACCATTGTTTACAGGTGACATTTCCGGGATGCCAAGACTTTCATCAGTTATGGTTCTCAGACTGTCCTTTCTCAACTTTGAGTTGTCTTCCTGGGCATATATGCCTGCCGAGAGAAGACAAAACGCAGATAGTATGATAATCCTGAATTTCATATAGAGATGTTTTTACAAATGGATATAAAGTCTGATATTTTTATCAAAGTTAGGCAAACTTGTAATAATTACAAAACATCTTCTGCATCTTTATTATTTGTTTTTCGTTTTTTACAAATCAGCCAATAGTAAATACCGTTTAAATGGCATTTAAATGCTGTTCGAATGGTATTTAAGCAGCGTTTGAAAATGTTTTGCAAAAGGTTTGCAAAGAGATGAGTTGGTTAAAAATAAAGGTAGCACTCAGGTTTAGAGTGCTACTTTCATACATATTAGAATATTATTAGTCTATATTTCTTTTGAATTTTATTTCACAATTTTGGCCAGCAAAGTCTTTCCGTATGATTTACCTTTTGTGTCGTAAGCCTCAGACTTTACGAGTCCTACACCTTTTGCATACCATTCAGTGATTCTCAAGGTTGTAGTCTTCAATACAATCTTAGTACGTTTCAGATACGATATTTTAATACAGTCGAATTTACCTGCTGTAGTACTTACTGTTTCATTACCCATATATGCAGCTCCGGAAATATTGATTTCGTTTTTCAGCATATTGTTAAATAAATCAAGTCCTGTTTCAAATTGACTGCGAACTTACAAAAAATATGATAAATCTTTTACTGACATGAGAGAAATGTATATTAAAAAATGAATATAAGGTAAAAAACAGAACTAAACTTTTACATATAGGTATTTGTAACTTCTTTTTGTTTCAGTGCTTTGTCATATTTGCCTTAAAATTCTTTTCATCCTTTTGTAAGCCGGTTATTTTATTTTCCAGAATTCACATAAACCTTATGCGTCCCCAACCCTTTCATAGCAATTCCCGACTCTGCATCAGCAGCCCAAGCTTTCAGCTCCTTTGCCGCAGTAGTACGGTTTAGCTCTGTCATTTTGGAATATTCGCTCACTGTAATGAAAGGATTCTCTTCAAGATATTTTCTGACCATCGCCAACCTCTCTCCGGCAGTAGTTTTAGGTCTTCTGCATTTCTTCACACCCGAACCTCGTTCAAGGTCGCAAAGAGTATTTGTCTCGTTGATAAGTGTCCTGTCGGCACGGAAGTTTATACCGCCTATCTTTATGCTGGCGGCATTACGGCGAGGGGAGTTTCCTTCGATATTTTCTCTTTCCTTACCTTTCTTAAGAGATAGCGTAGGAGTGAAAAGACCGATTCCCTCGATTCTTACCGAACGACCTTCCGCCATGAAACGAGCCATGGCACCGGCTATAAGGTCCAGTGCTCCGCGAACTTCGCCACGATTGAACGTTGAACCCTTGATACATGTTTCCACCAATTCGTCAGTTTCGCATGTGCCTGTAATTTCCATTCTTGGATAAAGTAATGTTTCGCCCTCTTTCCTCATGTCGGGCATTTCCTGCATGAAATATTTTGCCATAATCAAAAAAGGTATTAGCTGTTATTAAATCAATTGTTTCAGTTCTCAAAGTTATAAATCCCCTGACATATTCTGTAAATACAAGTTATATATATGTAAATACAACTTGTGTTTTTATAAATATAAGTTGTATTTATATATCAATAATCTATATATAGAGATTTTGTAAGCACAAAAATAACTTTTAATCAGCAGATTTACAATTTATTATGCGGATAAATGCAGATATGTAGGAGGTATGTTGTGATTTTCATACAAAACGATATAATTTATATGAGAAAGCTTGTATCCAATGGCGCTTTTTATTACATTTATAGAAATTTGAAAATCTTTCTGTATGGGAACTTTAGGGTGCATAAACGACATGATGCGTCGTGACAAAGAGAACCGTGAACTGAGAAACAGAAACCGCGAACGGATGAAGGAAACGCGCAACCGTCTCATTGATGTGGGTAAGGGACGCGGACTACCTGATGTTTCTGCCGAGGATATAGACCATATAAGGAAAAACACGGTGGAAAAGGAGAAGGCTGACAGTGACAAGCTTTTTCGTCTGAAACTGAAGTTTGCGGTAGTTGTTGGTATGGTGTTATTGTTGTGTTATTTTGCTTATGTGCTGATAATAAAATAGGTAGCACCAGTGAGAATAGGTACTGCCTAAATATTATTTAAGCGATGATTAAAACTGAAACGACGAAGTTACCGATTTGTTATACGGATTATAGGTGGTAGTTCCGCATGAACTGAGACATACGGAAAGACAGATTACTGCGAGGAGAATAAAAATCTTCATATGAATTAAGAATTAGAATTTACAACTAAAAATAATACGTCAGTGAAACAACAAATGTTCTGTTCTTGGTTTCAGGATTGTTCATATAAGCATTTTTCATGCCCCAGTCATAACCTATGGCTATCTGTGTGTGGCGCGCTATTTCCACTCCGGCACGGAAACCTATTCCCCAGTCGAAACGTGGTGAGAGTCCGTCTTTGAATATATTGTTTGATGATACTTGTGTTTCTATCTTACTGCCAGGATGTGTGGTTGTGCAGTTCATCTTGCCGAACATTCCGATGTTGAAGTACGGACCGGCGTTTACGAAAATGCTCAGATTGTCGCTGACCTTGAATTTATAACCTAAGTGAATTGGTATGTTCAGGTAGTAAGGTGTCGTGTCCCATTCATATACTTTTCCTGTTCCGTTATCGTATGCAGGTGTGGATTTCCAACCGTATGATGAAATCATCAGTCCGAAGTCGGTGTACAGCCCTTTCTGTGCATCTCTGAAAGCATATTCACCTTTCAGTCCGGCATGGAAACCTGATTTTGATTCGTTCGCTATCATAGAGTTAAGGTTGTAGCCGCCGGAAAGTCCATATCTGAACTCCTGTGCTTGTGATGTCGCAAATACTATTGCAGAAATTGCGATAGTGAGTAAAAATTTCTTTTTCATAAGTCTATGTTTAATTAAGTGATTATTCTTAGTTCCTTTTGTCTTTTGGATTCTCAATCCAGTCGGTTTCGTAAATACTGCATCCGCCTAAAAGACCTATACCGTTTTCTATGTTTGTGTAGTGGCTGCGGATAGGAGCAAGGCCGTATTCTCCTAAATCATTGTTATCTATGTCGTTTATGGATTTCAGATATTTGTACATTTCTTCCGAGAATCTGTAGAGGTATATCTTGTAATAGGAAAATTTTTTGCTGTACTCGTTGTCGTAATCTTCGTAGTAGTTTGTACCGAGATGTAATGTGTAACTTTTGCCGTTAAGCATGGTGTCGTCCCACAAATAGATCTCCTGATAATGAAGTTTCGAAATATCGAATATCTCGTCAAAACCTACTTTCTTTGACAGCAGTGGCTCTTCGTCAAGATTGAACTCTATGCCCCATAATTCATCATATTCCGATACAATATCATATTCTGTGTAATAAACCCAGTAGCTATCTTTTTTTATAATCCTCACTCCGTAATAGTCTTTTGTATCGGCATTATCTGTAAATGATATGCGGAACTGTATTTCCCTGCCGTATGAACCGTCCTTCAGAATCATATCCCATTTGTCCAATGGAAAAGGCTGCGGTATTACGGTACTCGATTTTGCCGTAGGCATATCAGGGTATGATACTTCCATGTCTATCTTGTCGCCTTCCTTCTGCTTACCGAGTACATAGTATGAATTAGCCGGGAGCAAGTCTGTCGCTTTGTCAGTATATTTTATCTCCTTTTCCACTCCGTTCAACTTAAATGTTATGTCCGGTTTGGCAGAAGAGTTTGTACCTTTATTGTTTACATTCATGCTTTGCGATACCTGTATCAGTGTAGTATCTCCAAGTGTGTTTGGCATACAGAATATTACCGGCTTTCTTTTAGCCTCCACATCATCTATGTTGAATTCGTATGTGCACGATGATAATATAATCAGTAGTGATGCAATATATAATTTCATACGTTTTTGAGTTTTGAGTTTATAGGTACTAAATACTTGTATGTTTAAAATTTAAGTGTGTAACTGAATGACGGAATTATAGGGAATACTCCGTATGCTTTTCCTACGAAACTTCCGTCTTCTTTTTGTGTTACAGTGGCATACAGCGGATTCATCCTGCAATAGGCATTATAAAGACTGACATTCCATATTCTCTCAAAGCCTCTTTTAGTGGTTTTGCGAAAGTTTATACCCAAGTCCAGTCTGTGATAGGCCGGTAGGGAAATATTGTTCGGGTCTTCATAAACCATCATTCCCTCGTTCGGGTCCTGGTTTTCTGTTACTGGTGGTATAACAGGTGCTTCTATCTTTTGCGTAGGGGTTGTCATGCGGTTTCCGCTATGGAAGTTCCACGATGCGTATGCGTCAATCCTGTCGCTGAACTTGTGGCTCAGGTTGATAGAGAATTTGTGACGGTTGTCGAACTTGTCCGGGTACCATGACTGATGGAAGTCAGTGAAGAATCTTTTGCTCCACGAAAGGGTGTAGGATGCATCAACGGATGTTTTTCCGTTACTGTAGCTGATGTCAGCTTCCGCACCATATGCCTTTCCTTTTCCTGTCCGTACATTCTCTTCCCAGTCGTCGGCAGACGGGTTGAGTTGGTTATCACCATTGTATTCTATCAGATTGTTCATTGTCTTATAGAACCCTTCTATGCTTAATCTGATGTTATACGGAAGTCTGCTGTATATTCCTGCTGAGTATTGTTGCGACCTCATAGGGGTGATTTTTTCAGTAGAAGGTACCCAATAGTCTGTCGGCAGGTTCAGGTATGTAGCCGAGAGCTGATGCATGAACTGACTCATCTTGGTATATGATACCTTGAAACTTGCATTGTCGAATAGTTTGATGTTCATTGCTGCGCGTGGCTCTACAGAGTGATATTTCGTACCTGCAATACCGAACATGGTGTAGTGTATTCCACCGTTCAGTTTCAGACGGCTGCCAAGCGAGATGTCATCTTCGGCATAGAGGGTAAATTCATTACTCTTGTATTGACTTTTTATTCTGTCTGTCAGTTCGTTGTTCGCCGCATTGTCGTACTTTGAGTAGAAATTCTGCGGCATGAAAATGTGGCGCATATAGTTTGAACCGAAACGGATGTGATTCCATGTGTTGGGACGGTAGTCGAACTCCATTCTGTAGCCGAAATCGTTTATGGTAGAATGGTTGTTCTGAATCTTTATTATTGCACCGTCCAATCCCTCTATATATCCCAAACGTTCTTCACTCAGATAGTCGAATTTGGAGCGGTTATGGGTATATACTCCCGTAAAATTTGCAAACAGCTTGGGTGAGAAAATATATTTCCAGTTTACGGATGCTGTGATGTTTCCCCATTGCAGGTTGAAATTGTCTATATTGGCCAGCTCATTTGATATAGAATAGTATTTACCGTTGTTTATTAATATGTCATTGCCAGAATACAGGCTGATATCCGCACGACTCTTTTCAGAAAATATGTGAGTAACTTTAGCATTGATATCGTGGAAAGCATATCTGGTTTTTAGCTTGTCGCGTCTGCTTGTATTCATTATGGCGAATGAGGGTGCAGTGAGCAAATCCAGCCATGTGCGTCGCATTGCCACATTGAACGAGGTGCGGTTTTTCACTATCGGTCCTTCAAACTGTATTCTGCCTTCAAGAAGTCCGAGCGTGAAACTTCCGTGATACTCTTTCATGTTCCCGTCGTTTGTACGGACATCTACTACCGATGACAGTCGTCCGCCGTAACGGGCAGGGAACCCACTCTTGTAGAAGTCGATGTTCTTTACAATGTCAGTATTGAATGCTGAGAACAGTCCTCCGGCATGGTTCACCTGATATAGTGGTGTACCGTCGAGCAGGAAAAGGTTCTCGTCGTTTCCTCCGCCGTGTACATAAAGTCCGGAGATTAGCTCCGTGCCGCTGGCTACTCCCGACAGACTTTGGAGCTTCTTTACTACATCAGGTGAGCTCATGAAGTTGTTTCCGCTTACGAAGTCCTTTGTCGTAAGCGAAACTTTTCCGGTCTGTGTAGTGTAGATAGGGGAGTTCAGGTCGGCAGTAACCACCACTTCGTTTATGCGGTAATCCGCTTTCAGGTATATGTTCTGCGATTTGTTTCCTTTTAGTGTAATATCTTCTGTCTGCTCACCACAGCTGATATGTGAGAAACGGATTTTATGTTTTCCTTCGTTGAGTGTAAGACTGTAGAAACCATGCTCGTTTGTCAGTGTGCCTGTATTAGATGTGATGTCCCAGACTGTGGCGTTTATCACTGTTTCGCCGTTCTCCTGATAGATATATCCGCTCAATGTATATGACGACAGTCTTTTCAGTATCACGTAGTCACCGTCTATCTCCCATTTGATGCCGGTATTGCTGAATATTGTTTCAAGGCTGTTTTCAAGGCTTACCATACTTGGTTTCTTGCCTGAATACGGTATGTTCAGCTTTATTGACGAGTCGTAAACAAAGCTTATAGGGTAGATACTTTTCACCTGCTCCATCATGTCTTCTACAGTGATTCTGCCTTGTGCATTTATTGATGAAACGCATATTGTAGAAACCAGAAGGATTATTGATATTATTCTGTTCATGTTCAGTCTTTCTTAGTTATTGTGATGTCTAATGTCTTTTCTATCAGTGAGATAATTTCCTCCAAATTATCCGTTTTGAACTCGGCTGTAATGGTCTTGAAATGTTCGGACGCATAAAGGCTTGTTCCGTAATAAAGTGACAGTTCCTTCATTACGGCATCTATAGTAGTATTTTTGTAAACGAACTTTCCTGTAGCCCATGCTGACGGGTTAGGGAAGGTTGCGTTTGTCAATTCTGGCATTTCATTTCCGTGCTTCAGTGTTCCGCTCATATCCTTTGTGAGGATAATTCCTTTGGCACTGTTCCTGCCTTTGAACATTACCTTACCGGATTTTACATACACGTTTGTGAGAGTATCCTGCATACGCTCGTCAATTTCAAATTCAGTTCCGAGGACTTTGACCTGTGCGTACATTGCTGTAGCCGAGAATGGTGACTGCTCGTCTCTGCGGACAGAGAAAAAGACTTTTCCTGACATATTTACCTCGCGTGACTTCTTTCCGTAATTATCGGAGTCGTATTCCAATGTGGAACCTTTGGAGAGTATGGCAAGTGTGCTGTCCGGCAGGAAATATCTGGTGATTCCTGCATCCGCAGTGACTGATATCATGTTGTTGGCACTTCGGCTTAACAGTGTGTAGCTTACTATACATATCAGTATCGCAGCAGCTATGCCGGATGAGAATATCCATAGTCTGTGCAGATTATTCTGCTGACTGTGGCTTGTGATTTTGTTTAGTGCCTTTGTGGTATCCAGTTTCCCGTGTCTGTAATATCTGAGGACAAACTGCAAGTTTTTTTCTTCTTTATCTTTCATGATTGTACTTTGTTTTTAGATAAGACGCAAAGTATTGAAAAAACTACTATGCCGAAATGAAAAAAATTATCCGAAAAAGAATATATATACTTTGCGGATACCTTCTTTGATGTTTTTAAGAGCCTTGTTCATCTGATTTTTTACCGTGTTCACGGAGATGTTCATCCTGACGGCTATTTCCTCATACTTCATTCCGTCGCGTTTAGCAAGCAGGAACACTTCCCTGCATTTTTCCGGCAGTGAGTCTATTGCGGTCCATAGTCGGGCTTCGTCGTACGAACGTTCCTCGCATTCCTCTTCGGAGATGATGCCTTCAAGATCGGACGGCTGTACATTGCTGTCTATCAGTGAGTCTTTCTTTGCGATATCTATACAGCGGTTTCTTACCATAGAATACAGATATGATTTAATATCAGAAATCTCCATTCCTGAGTCTTTCCGTTCCCAAAGTTCGGCAAAACAGTCCTGCACTGTGTCTTCCGCATTGTCAATATCGTGAAGATAATGCAAGGCGAAAAGACACAAAGGACGGTAGTATAACTTGAAATTGTCTTTGAATGAGTTTGTATTTATAGTCATAAAGTTGTTATTCTTGTGGTATATCTCATGTAAGACTATAAAATTATGTTTTACTACTATACGGAAAGTAGTATTTTAACGTCATTTAAGGTTCTTGTAGTTAGTAAAGTCCGGTTTGTTCGTTTTTGTGTAGTATGGATTAAAACCGTTTAGTCCATAGATTTATCAGTGAATGACAGTGGAAGCAGGTCTTTCGTGCCGAGTATCTCATATACGAATGCCGTGCCGTACATTAGTACTCGTATGGGACGCTTATACCTCATTTCTGTTTCTAAAAGTACCTGTCGGCAAGCTCCGCAAGGAGTTACAGGAAGTTCGGTAAAGCCTTCCGAATTTGATGCTGCAATAGCAATGGTTGTTACTGCCTTGTCCGGGTATTGTGAGCCGGCATGGAACAGTGCGGTACGTTCTGCACACAGACCGGAAGGGTAGGCCGCATTCTCCTGATTGGCCCCTGTAACAATTGTTCCGTCTTCAAGTGATACTGCCGCTCCTACATTGAAGTGAGAGTAGGGGGCATAACTCCGTTTTGTAGCTTCCTTGGCTGCTTCAATCAGTTGCTTGTCAAAGTCTGAAAGTTCCTCGTAAAGATACTTTCTTATTGATATTTCCAGTTTCAGTTCTTTCATAGCTTATGAATTTTAAGTGTTTCTTATGTTTGTTCATTCATTGTTCACTGGCTGTTCACTGAACGGGTAGTGAACGGTCAGTGAACAATGTCTTTTCCTAATTTTGGTTGACTGTTATAATATTCGGAATTGGGTACTACGTTGGTTTTTTACACGATAGCCTGCGGAGATGATTCTTTAAATAGATTTCCCAATTGCTGAATGTCCCACAAAATTAATAAGATTCTTTTACTGTACAGATATTTACCTGTTTGTTATTGCGCAAAGATACCTGTTTCAGCATAATTGCCAGGATATTCATCGCACCATGACGGTCCGGTTATTTTCTTATTGAGCGGTTTATCCTGAAGCGGAGTAGAGAGTATCTTTAAGAAATCCAGATCTATTCCTTCGATGGATGTGTATGGCAGAATCTTTTTCAGTCCTTCGGTGCTGATACCTTTCGGAGCTGTGCCGTTTTCCCAGCCTTTCATACCGGATACATCAAGTCCGGAACATACATTGTCTTCCCATGTCTGTTTGGCAGAATTGCCGTTTTCTTCGTGCCATACGGATTTGGTCTTATTATGGGCGGATACATAGTTATTGACAAATGTGATATCGTGTGGAAGTTCTGTCTCGGCACCGAATGCTTTTAATCGTCTGTCGTACATAGGGGCAAGATTGAAAGCGGAGCCTTGCACTGCAACGAATGTATTGCTTACTACCACCATGTCATAGGCAAGAGCGTGTTCGCCGGCTTTAGGTCCGCAGTTGAAGTAGATGCCTGCAAATCCTCTGTCTTTCATGGTCTTTGGAAGATAAAAGAAATTGTTGCCAATAATGTGGTTACTTCCCCAGATGTACATACCACCGTAGCCGTACATTTCGTCAGTACCGATGAAAATATTGTTCAGTGCCACCTGCTTGTCGCCATGACGGAAATTCAGAGTACCGCGACAGTTGATGAATGTATTTGCAAAATATACATTCTCCATAGATTTGCTTGTCACTATTTCTGCTTCTGAGTCTTGTCTTTCAAATAGGTTGTGGTCTATAAGACATTTGCCGTAATCTTTGCGCCAGTAGCCTACTCTGATGCCGCCTCCTGCATTTCCTTTCTTCGGTGGGTTTGAGAAATAGCAATAGCTGATACGGTGATACATAGGTTTTCCAGGTTCTCCTTCAAGAGTTTTCTTTCTTGTGTTGTTAAGATTTATTATCTGGTCCTGTGTGGTCTTGCCTATGAATGCGCAATGGTGTATTTGGCAATATTGCGGTACGTGACCTGATTCGTCGAGATTGGTAGAAATGTATGATGAATTTGCCTTGTCAAAATCATAGAAAAGACATTCGGACACCTCGCAGTGGTCGGCATATATGCTGACGATACCCGGACCGTGAGTTTTCCATTCGCCGGGATTTCTGCTGCCATCCTTGAAATACAGGCCTGACAGATGGATATAATCTCCTCTGAGTTCTATTGCCGAGTTTCCGGAGATGTATGCTTTACCCGGGTTCTGGGCTTTGATGGTTATCATTTTGTCGCTTGTTCCGTCAGTAGTGACAGAGAGTCGTAGATTCCGGTAGGTTCCGTCTGCTATCAGAATTGTATCTCCCGGTTTAACTGTAGAAACAGCATTTACCAGATTTTGTGTTGTATTTACGATAATACTGTTGTTTGCCATCAGGGATGTAGTGAATGCTACGGATGTGAGAATAGATAATAAGCGTTTCATGTTATTGACTTTCGTAAAGTTCTAATAAAAAACATGTCCGTCTGATTCAATCATAATGGATATGATTAAGACAGCCGGACAATATAAATGTATTAATATTTTATCATATCAGATAGAATCTGTTCCTTATACCATGGGTCATTTATTTCTTTGAGTTGTTTACCCATCAGAGCTAAAAGTCCTTCTACAGCCTCTTTGTTTTCTTCAAGTGGAAGATTGTTCAGCTGATATGGGTCTTTCTCGTCATCGAAGAGTAATGTCTTTGTAAGTTTGTTATCTCTGTCAATGTAAAGAGCCAAAGTATATTTGTGTGTCTTTATACCTCTCGAACGTGGGAAATAGCTTATTACGTTTCCGTCTTTGTCTTTTTCTCCGTCCATGTTTTGTATGTAGAGTGCGCCTTCAGGACGTACCACAGTTTCAGTGTTTTCTTCTTTGAAGAATGGAGCATAGTTGTGTCCGTGTATTCCTTCAGGGATGAACTTTTCGAGATTACACATAGCCAGCATTGTAGGCATGATGTCCGGAGTGGAAATCATCAGATTATCAACTCTTGGGCGAAGATGTCCCGGATATCTGATGATGAACGGAACGTTCATTGACTCTGCATAAGGTGAATTCTTAGGGTCGTCAGTAAACTGGCTGCACATTGTTTCACCGTGATCGGATGTGAATACTACTATTGTATTCTTGTCAAGTCCCATCTCCTTCAGGCAGTCAAGTATCATACCGAAAGCACGGTCAACACCTGTTACTGATGCAAAGTAATATCTTGCCGATTCTGACTTGGCACGTTTCTTGTCGGCGTTAGGACGGATAAGCAGGCTGTCTATAGGCTGGTCCTTATAAAGGTTGAAGTCTTCTTCCATACAGTCATCGAGTGAGCGGTAAGGACTGTGAGGAGGATTCATACCTACCATTATGAAGAAAGGCTTGCTCGTGTCGCGCTGGTTTCTTTCGTTCTTGATGTATGAAACTACTTCTTTAGCTTCATGTATAGGTGACCATTCCTTAGGCTCGTGTTTCTTTCCGTCATTGTCCCAGTAGTGAGGGTCTTTGTGTACATCGAAAGTTCCGTATGAATACCAGTAGTTGAATCCGTGGCGTCTCTCTTTCGGTGTATATGCGTCCCATGCCGGTATTCTTTCTTCTACATATTTACCGGGATTTTCAGGGTCATTAGGGGTAGGGAAGTCTGCGTGTAGTTTTCCGAAGTATGCACAGTCGTATCCGTTTTTGCTGTAAACGTCGCTAATACATTCAAGGTCAGTACGAAGTGAACTGATAGGACGGCTGGAGTTACAGTTCAAAGGGACTCCACTTTCATTAGGATACATACCTGTGAGGAGGCTACCGCGGTGAGGACTACTTAACGGACAGTTACTCATGGCATTAGAAAGCACGAGTGATTCTTTGGCAAATCTGTTTATATTAGGAGTGTGTACAGGGTCAGCCTTGAAATTAACGTTTTTGTTGAATTCCGGCTCATTCCAGAATCCCATGGCCATATTTCTGTATTGGTCAGGGAATACATATACCACGTTAGGCATTTCCGGAGTTTTCTGTTCTTGCTTCTGGGCGCATCCTGTTGAAAACAGTGAAAGGCCTGTAAGTGGAAGAATAAAATTTCTCATGATTTTTATAGCTTTGATTAATGGTTTTTAAGAAAAAATATCTGTATCGCATAAAGTGATGTCAAGACTTTTTCATCCCTAAGCAATACAGATATTTTTACGTGATTGTCCCGATTTGATGTTTAATTATTAACTTATTGTCTATTATTTGGCTGCAAAAGGTAATGGCTGGTTGTTTTCCAGATTACGTTTGCGAACGATTGCTTCCTGATAGTAGTAGTCAGCATAGTTCAGAGGAACGTCGATTTCCTGTCCGTGAGGAATACTACCTACAGAGTGCATAAGGATGAAGTTACCGTTTTCACCAACTTTAGCCTTGTAGTTAGGAGAAGAAAGGTTTGTCAGAATCTTGTCTGCAAGTTCCTTATAGTTCTTGCCCGGGCAGTAACCGTCCATTTCGTACAAAGCAGATGCTATACAAGCAGCAGCAGATGCATCTCTTGGTTCGTTAGGAATGTTAGGAGCATCGAAGTCCCAATATGGGATGAGGTCTTCAGGAAGATTCTTGTCATTGAGGTAGAAGTTAAGAGTCTTTTCTGCCTGGTCAAGATACTTCTTGTCGTGAGTATAACGGTAGCAAGTAGTATATCCGTAGATAGCCCATGCCTGACCGCGAGCCCATGCTGATTCGTGTGCATAACCCTGTGCTGTCTGACGGCTGCGAACAGCTCCATCCTTCAAAGCATAGTCAACAACGTGGTAGCAGCTGTTGTCCGGACGGAAATGGTTCTTCATTGTCTGGTCAGCGTGAGATACGGCAATCTTGTGGAAAGTAGAGTCACCGGAGAATTTAGTAGCTTCGAAAAGCAATTCAAGGTTCATCATATTGTCGATGATAACAGGACATTCCCAACCGCGTTTACCCTGCCATCCTCTGTCAGCATCCCATGACTGGATAACGCCTGCTCCCGGACGGAAACGTGTAGAAAGTGATTTTGCTGCTTCTACAATTACGTCAACATATTCAGGTTTGTCAGCTACTCTATAACCTGTAAGGTAGCTGCATCCAATCATGAAACCTACATCGTGATGCCATTTAAGATGTTTCACAGAATCAAGGTCTTCAGTATATTTTTCTGCTAATTTTTTCCATTTTTCGTCTTTAGTCAAATCGTAATCCAACCACATACTTCCAGGGAAGAATCCGCTTGTCCAGTCATCGATAGGTACATAATGGATGTTACCGTTTTTATCAAGTGTACGCGGATTGAGGATTTTACCGCTTTTTTCGATGATATCAGTTTGGATGGTATGTTGTGCTACCATGTTGCTGATTTCGGCATCAATAAAACTTTCAGTCTTTTCAGGCTTTGTGCTGCATGATGCCAATACTGCTGCAGACAAAAGTGCCAGTCCTAAGTTCTTTTTTATCTTCATGATATTAATAATTTGAATTTATAGCGCAAATATATAATAAAAAAATGAATAATCATCAGTCCTTTTATGTAATTTGTCGTTTTATTGGTGGTTTTTGGTTAAAAATTCATGTAAATAATGGCATGCAGAGAAAGAAAGTATCGTATATCGTTCTCTTTAGATATATTTTTATAATAGTTTTCGTATCTTTGTCTCAATTAAATAATAAATTAAAGTATATCATGAAGAATTATTTGTTGTTATTACCGGTGTTTTGGGGGTGTACGGCTTTTGCACAACAGCCTGAAGTGGATTTTGCTTTCAATAACTATAAAAGGTATTATAGCTTCGGAGTTGCTCAGGCTGATAATGAGAAGGCAGAGGCCATTAAAAAACTAAGAAATTATTTCAGCGAACATCCTTATAGGTTGAAGGCTTTGAAAGACGGTGTGAAGGCTAAGGAGTATCTGTCTTTGCTTACGGAAAAAGGAACGTTCTCGGATATGGACCCGATTGAACGAGGATTTGATGAAAACGATATATATAATAAAGGTTATACCAGCACATTGGATGATGCCGCAGGAATTTTTATTGGTGATGCGTATGAGAGAATTTTTCAGATATGCAGTGCCTGTCGTTTGGGATATATATCAGCTGAAGAAGCATTATCTGACAATCTTATGAAAGCTATAAAGCATTATGGAATGCTTGAAATATCGCGTCGTAACGACAGACCGCGTTTCCATGCTTCATGTTTCGCTATTCCTACAGCTGCAGTGAATGTTTATTTTGCCATGCTAGATTTGATGGATAAGGCTGAAAATGGTGAGGCAAGCCTGTTGGTAACTGAGGCTTGTGATATGCTTAAGGTTGTAGGCCTTCAGGCATGGACACAACCTCTAAGAAATGATGCAACCGATGAAAATGTGGTATCTATTGAAAGATTTAGAAACCATGTCTGGTGGGTAGGAGGAAATGCCCTTGCATATCGTTCGTTGTTACCAGTTGCTGTAATGTACAGTTCAGTGCCGATGGTGGATTTATTGGTTGAAGTTTGCCGACGGGCTATAAGCATGACTTCGCAAGTGACTTATGATGATTCGTTTTGGACGGAAGGATTTACTGCAGATGGCGCCGGATGGGGACATGGCAAACAGTGTTTGGTATGGGGATATCCTATTGACGGAGCATCTAATGCATTGAACATGCTTACCATGTTGCGTGGTACTCCGTGGGCACAGCAGTTGGGCAAGTCAAATACAGAAGCATTGATGAACTTCTTTAGAGGTGGAAGCTGGTATTATTATAAAGGATACAGACTTCCGGGACTTGACAGAGGTTCTTATGTATATAATCCAGAAGAAAAAAGTATCCCTTATGCAAAAATGCTTGATGGAGTAGTAAAGAACTGGATTTCTTCTTTCACACTTGAGGAACAAAAAGAACTTCTTGCATTGCAGAAAGAAGTGAAGACCAACAGAATTTTCATGGATGGATATTCTGACGGCATGTATAAAGGTATGAGGTGGTTCTTTAATAATGATGATTTGATAAAGAAAACTCCTGATTATCATATAGATATAAACATGGCTTCCTTCAGAACTGATGGCTTGGAGAGTGCTGCATATGCTGATAGTTATAATTTCTATCCTACAGACGGAGCTACATTATTCCAGCGCAGTGGTGATGAATATTTTAAGGTTATGGGCGGATGGGATGTAACAGCTATGCCGGGTGTAACAGCCAGGGAAGGTATGGACAGACTAGTCCCTGTGACAAACTGGAGAGGATATTGCAGTAAGCATAATTTTGCGGCAGGCGCTACAGACTGTCATGAAGATGGTGTAGCCGGTATTATTTTTGAAAAAATGAACGGTTCTGATAAAGAAGGAGTTAATGATAAAGGCGATGCTGCTAAAGAAGAAAACAAAATGCTGTATGGATTTAAAGTCTATAAAGGTTATTTCATTATGGGAGATTATTTCGTAGCCTTGGGTGCGGGACTTACAAATATGCAACCGGAAATAGAAGGAGACTTGCGTACTACTATTGACCAGACTGCATGGGTTGACGATGTATATACAATAAAGAAAGGAAATAAAACGCTGGTAAAGAAAGGTGAAAAAATAGCCTGGAAATCGGATAAGAAAAATCCTGTATGGATTTCACAAAAAGGGAAGTTCAGCTATACTGTTTTGCCTGAATTTACAAAGGAAGCGTTTGTTTCATGTGAGACTAAACCTACAGACTGGGATAACCGCAATCTGTCAAATAAGAAACTGTCGTCAAAGCCGAGTGAGGTTAACATTCTGAGAATATGGACTGAACATGGACGCAAACCTGTAAACGATAAATACGGATATGTCGTTTATGCAGGTACAGATGTTCCTAAAGGTAAGTTGCCGTTCGAAGTTATGAGTAATGACACTTTGGTGCAGGCTGTAAGATTACTTGATAAGACTGTCGTACAGGCTGTTTTCTATCCCGGAAATAAAGGACTGAAATATAAGGGATTTTCGATGTCAGTTTCAGCTCCGGCAGCCGTTATGGTGAAAAAGACTGATGGAAAATATGAGATTTCTGTTACTGAGGCTACTATGAATCCTGACATAAAGGAACTGGTTGTTACGATAAACGGCAAGGAGTATAAGATTGCTCTTCCGCAAGGAATACGTTGCGGAAGTTCGGTTACTGCTGAATTTGAAATCTAAATAATATTTCTGTTTAAGCTAATGATAGCCCTTGTAGACTGTAATAATTTTTTTGTATCATGCGAGAGGGTGTTCCGTCCTGATTTGCGGAATACCCCTTGCGTGGTTTTGTCCAATAATGACGGCTGTGTGATAGCTCGAAGTAATGAGGCTAAGGCTTTGGGCATTAAAATGGGGGCACCTTTCTATCAGGTCAGGGAGCTGTTGGAGAAAAACGGTGTGGCCGTATTCAGCAGTAATTATGTGCTTTATGGCGATATGAGCCACAGGGTTATGACATTGCTCTCGGCTTATACCCCAAAGCTGGACATATATTCCATAGACGAAGCTTTTATGGATTTCTCCGGTATGGGTACAGCCGAAACACTGTTGCCATACGCCCGCGATATGGTAAGGCATATAACAAGGGGAACAGGTATTCCTATTTCTCTCGGTATTGCACCTACCAAAACATTGGCCAAGATGGCAAGCAAGTTCGCAAAGAAGTACAAGGGTTATCATTCTGTCTGTATGATAGACACAGACGAGAAAAGGGAAAAGGCTCTAAAGCTTTTCGATATAGCCGATGTCTGGGGAATAGGAAGAAGGATAGCGGTCAGACTGAAAAGCATAGGGGTGGAAACGGCATGGGATTTTGTGCAGAAATCCGAATCGTGGGTTAGGAGAGAGCTTACAGTTACAGGTGTCCGTACGTGGAAAGAACTGAGAGGTGAGGACTGTATAAGCATAGAAGAACTGCCTAACAAGAAATCCATATGTACCAGCCGCAGTTTTCCGGACGAGGGTCTGAATAATATTGAAACACTGGAAGAAGCTATTGCCAATTTTGCCTCACACTGTTCGCGGAAACTGAAGGAGGATAGGTCTGTTTGCGGAGCAATGACAGTGTTTGCATATACCAGCAGGTTCAGAAACGATTTGCCGAGCGATTATCTTCAGGCTAATGTATATTTTCCGGTACCTACGAACGATGTAATGGAATTGGTTTCCGGTGC
>Reeses_p1__coassemble_445_pt1 | contig 26151 bp, 22 predicted proteins | sample Reeses_p1__metabat2_high_PE_011 | metagenome-assembled genome bin Reeses_p1 | reverse complement strand
GCCGTTTTAGATGAGAAGTCCCCGAGGTAGAGATACTTCGGGGATTTTCGTGTTTTAGTCTTTGTTTTAATTTAAGAAACTGTTTCCATTATATGAAAATCTGATATATCTTTGTATTGATTATATAAAACGTTTTAATTATGGAAACAATACTTCCTTATGCACTGTTGTGTTTTACATCGTTCTTTACTCTTACAAACCCTTTGGGTACAATGCCGGTGTTTCTGACTATGACAAAAGGTTTGGATGAAAGTGAAAGAAGTCATATCGTGAAACGAGCTACGATTATCTCATTTCTTATCCTGATTGGCTTTACTTTCTGTGGTCAGTTCCTTTTCAAATTCTTTGGTATCTCTACAAACGGTTTTAGAATCGCTGCAGGCATTATTATTCTTAAGATAGGCTATGATATGCTTCAGGCAAGATATACGAATACAAAGCTAAAAGACGAGGAAATAAAGGCATATGCAAATGATATATCCATCACTCCATTGTCAATTCCTATGTTATGTGGTCCCGGAGCCATAGCAAACGGGATAATTCTGATGGATGATGCGGACAGCTGGGTCTTGAAAGCAACGCTCATAAGTGTAATCGCAATAGTTTATATATTGACATATATCATTCTGCGTCTGTCTACCCGTTTAGTTAAGTTTATGGGTGAAACAGGAAATAATGTTATGATGCGACTGATGGGACTTATTCTGATGGTGATTGCCGTGGAATGCTTCGTAGGAGGAGTAAAGCCAATATTACTTGAAATAATACACAATCCTTTATTATAGATATAAAACCAGAACGACCGTTACTTCATTGGAGCAACGGTCGTTCTGGTTTTTATTTATTATTGCTTGTTGTCATTGGAATGTTTAGGATAGTCGATAGTGTAATGCAGTCCTCGACTTTCTTTTCTTTCCATAGCCTGACGTGTAATAAGATATCCTACGTTAATCATGTTTCTGAGTTCGCATATCTCTCGTGAAGCCTTAACGCGCTTGAACAGTCTTTCTGTCTCTTCATAGAGGATGTCAAGTCTGTTCCATGCTCTGACAAGGCGGAGATTACTTCTCACAATACCGACGTACGATTCCATAATCTGGTTTACTTCGTTCATGCTTTGAGTGATGAGCACTCTTTCCTCAGTACTGATTGTACCTTCGTCATTCCATTCAGGGATATCTTCATTGAACTCGTATCTGTCGATAACGCTCATTGCATGCTGTGCAGCTGTATCCGCGTAAACTATTGCTTCAATCAGTGAATTTGATGCCAGACGGTTTCCTCCGTGAAGACCTGTGCATGAACATTCGCCTATGGCATACAGACGGCGTATGCTTGACTGTCCGTCCAAATCAACTTTAATACCTCCACAAAGGTAGTGGGCTGCAGGAGCAACAGGGATATAGTCTTTTGTGATATCTATACCAAGGCTCAGACATTTCTTGTATATGTTAGGGAAATGTTTCTTGGTTTCTTCAGGGTCTTTGTGAGTTACATCGAGATAAACATGGTCCTCACCGCGCTGTTTCATCTCGCTGTCTATGGCACGTGCCACTATATCGCGAGGAGCCAATGACAGGCGTGGGTCATACTTTTGCATGAATTCTTCTCCTGCAAGATTTCTGAGGACACCACCGTATCCGCGCATAGCTTCTGTTATAAGGAAGCTTGGACGGTCGCCCGGATGGAATAGTGCAGTAGGGTGGAACTGTATGAACTCCATATCCTTTACGGTGCCTTTCGCACGATAAACCATTGCTATACCGTCGCCTGTAGCCACAAGTGGGTTTGTAGTGTGTCTGTACACAGCCTCACATCCTCCTGTAGCCATAACTGTGACTTTAGATAGGAAAGTATCCACTTCGCCTGTTTCTTCGTTCAGAATGTATGCTCCGAAACATTTTATACCCGGTGTGTGACGTGTAACAATTATACCGAGATGATGCTGAGTGATAAGCTCAACTGCATAGAAATTTGAGAATATAGTAATATTCGGATGCTGTTTTACAGCTTCAATCAGGCTGGTCTGGATTTCAGCACCTGTATTATCCTTGTGGTGAAGGATTCTGAATTCGGAATGACCACCTTCTTTATGCAGGTCGAATTCTCCTTTATCATTTTTGTCGAAGTCAACTCCCCACTTTATCAGTTCCTCTATCTGCTTAGGGGCGTTAGTAATGACTTTTTCTACAGCGGCAGGGTCGCTTATCCAGTCGCCTGCAACCATTGTGTCATGGATATGTTTTTCAAAGTTGTCAACTTTGAGATTCGTAACAGAAGCAATACCCCCTTGTGCAAAATAAGTATTGGCTTCTTCCATTCCGGCCTTGCATATCAATGCAACCGATCCTTTATGCGCCACTTTAAGCGCAAAACTCATTCCGGCAATACCAGAGCCGATAACGAGAAAATCGAATTTCCTAACCATAATAAATTTGTATCTACGATGCAAAACTACTAAAAAGTTGTCATATAGCTCATGGCATACGGTTATTTTATAAAACTTTTCAATGAAATAAATCATAAAAACAGATAAAGAAAATCCGATTTAGTGGTTTATTAGTAAATTATTTTTTATCTTCACAGAAAATTATTTGGTTGTTGATAAATTCTTGAATATATGGATAGAACGTTTAAGACCGAAGTTGGATGGTGGTATTGGATTCTTATTTCTGTAACATCTCTTCTTCTCTTCTTTTTCTTCTGGATGCACGACACGGTGTTGGCGCTGATTATGGCCATATTAGTGATATATGAGATAGAAATGCTTATACACACTCAATATGTAATAACAGATAGCGGTCTTTTGAGAGTGGAAACAGGCCGTTTCGTGAAAGGTTTCACTCTGAATATAGACCAGATAGAGTTTGTCAGGCCGGTTCGTTCGATGATATTCTGGGCTCCGGCATTGTCTTTCTACAGACTTGAGATAAAATACAACGGGAACAATAAAACCATTAAAGTGCAGGTTTCACCGCGGAATAAAGATTCTTTTATCTCAAAACTGAAATCGATGAACGGCAAGATTGCAATCTTGGAGTAAACACTAACTAACTTTATACCTTTATATACTATGGATTTTCAATTAGCTATTATTGGTGGCGGACCGGCCGGTTATTCTGCTGCCGAAGCAGCCGGTAAAGCCGGTCTGAGTGTAGTTCTTTTCGAGAAAAATGCTTTAGGGGGCGTTTGCCTTAACGAAGGATGTATTCCGACTAAGACATTGTTATATTCTGCAAAAGTTTTTGATGGGGCAAGAAATGCCTCGAAATATGCTGTAAAGGCAGACAATGTATCATTTGACCTTGCAAAGATAGTAAGCCGAAAACAGAAAGTAGTCCGTAAGCTTGTGCTTGGAATAAAAAACAAGATGAGCGAGGCGGGTGTTACTGTAGTTTCAGGAGAGGCTTATATCCAAGATAAGAACACGATTAAATGCGGTGATGAGGTGTACAAATGTGAAAAACTGATGCTATGCACAGGCAGCAGAACATTTGTACCTCCTATTAAAGGATTGGACAGCATAGATTACTGGACACACAGAGAAGCTCTCGACTGCAAGGAACAGCCAGAAAGTCTTGTTATAATAGGCGGTGGAGTCATAGGAATGGAGTTTGCATCATATTTCTGCAGTCTTGGAGTGAAAGTCACTGTCATCGAAATGACTTCAGAAATCCTTGGAGGAATAGATAAAGAGATTGCTTCTCTTCTTAGAGCCGAATACGCAAAGAAGGGCATTAGCTTCATACTTGATGCCAAGGTGACTGAAATATGCAACGGAGATTCAGGACAAGTCACAGTTAAGTATCAGACTGCAGACGGCGAAGGATGTGTAGAATCTGCGAAACTGTTGGTCAGCGCCGGACGACATGCTTGTACAGAAGGATATGGGCTGGAAAATCTATCTCTTGAGTTTACTCCGCAACATAGGATAATGGTTGATACAAAGACTATGATGACTTCTGTCGATGGAGTTTATGCATGCGGTGATATCACAGGTTTCTCCATGCTTGCCCATACCGCAGTGAGAGAAGCAGAGGTTGCGGTTAATCATATATGTGGAAAAGACGACAATATGAGCTATAAGGCCATTCCGGGAGTGGTATATACAAATCCGGAGGTAGCATCTGTGGGTATGACTGAAGAAATGGCCCAAATAGCAGGATTCGATTATAAAGCAGTGAAACTCCCTATGGCATATTCCGGAAGGTTTGTCGCCGAGAATGAAGGAATGAACGGTGTATGCAAGATAATTATAACTTCCAATAATACTATAATAGGTGCCCATATATTAGGAAATCCCGCATCGGAACTTATAGTGATAGCCGGAATGATGATAGAAGAAGGCGGGAAACTTGAGGACTTCAGGAAATATGTCTTCCCACATCCTACTGTTGGTGAAATTTTCAGAGAGTTTTAATCTTTTAACTTCGTTGATTTCCAATTCTGATTATATTTGTAGACGGTTTTTAAACGCTGTTCAAACGGTGTTTAAAAACCGTTTAAACGATATATAAATAAGAACGAGATAAACATGACAAGAACTATTTTCAAAACATTCTCATTATTCACTATGCTTCTGCTCTGTGTGTCATCATATTCGCAGACAATAGCCGACAGAATAGATTCGCTTATCAGCCACTCCTCATTTCTTAATACATCCGAAGTCGGAATTCTGGTATATGACCTCACATCGAAACAGGAATTATACAGATACCAGGCAGAAAAACTGTACAGGCCGGCTTCTGTAGAAAAAGTCATAACTTCGGTAACAGCACTTTCCGTTCTTGGTAAGGATTATCAGATAAAGACAGGACTGTCGTATTCAGGATATATTGAAGGCGACACGCTATACGGCGATATATACGTGAAAGGCGATTTCGACCCTGAATTTATGCAGGAAGATATGGACACCATGGTAGAAGCCATATCGAATATGGGTGTACACGGTGTGAAAGGACGTCTGATAGGTGATGTGTCAATGATGGATTCCGTTTATTGGGGGCCGGGATGGGCATGGGATGATACTCCCGATACTTTCCAGCCATACCTTTCGCCTTTGATGCTGAACCGTGGGTGTGTAAACATCAGCATATCTCCTTCCGGGGGAAAAGCTAATGTAGAAATTAAACCGGAATCGGATTTTTATACCGTTGATAATAGAACTTCTGCTTCAGGAGGTAATGTAAGGGCAACACGCGGCTGGCTTCATAACGACAATACAATAACCATATCAGGCAATGTAAGACACAAGACAAGCACTTCGATGAATATTTTCGATACGAAAGGATTCTTCATGCATACACTACGCTATCAGTTGCAGGGAAAGGGAATATTCATCCCGAGAGACAGTGTAGCATATGACAATCTGCCAGAGAATACAAAAGGTATAATAACAGTATATAGAGATATAGACGAGGTGCTTAAACGTGCATTGAAAGAGAGTGACAATCTATCTGCCGAAGCCCTGTTCTTTCATGCGACGAGAGAAATCAGCAACGGTAAGAAGAACCTCAGTCATAAGGACGGACAGAATGCCATCTATAAGTTTCTGAAGACCGATATAGGCTTCGACAGCCGTAAATTCAGGATTGTGGACGGATGTGGAGTATCTGACTATAACTATGTATCTCCTGAGCTTATAATGGGCTATCTGAAATACGCTTTCAGCTCACCATTGATATTCCATCCGTTCTATGACAGTCTGCCGATAGCCGGTATTGACGGAACATTGCAATACAGGATGGGTAAAGGAAAAACATTCAGAAACGTTCGGGCAAAGACAGGAACTCTGACAGGTGTATGCTCGTTGGCCGGTTATGTCACTTCTCCTGCCAAACATACCATTGCATTTGTCATTATCAATCAGAATGTTCTGAAATATGTTTCGGCACGTCGTTTTCAGGATGAGATTTGTAATATTCTTTCTACATGTGATTGACATATATCAAGTCAAAACTATATATATAAATGTTTAAAAACATGTTATTTCTATGATATTAAACATTTTTGTACATATTCTGTACATTTTTGTGTGCGATAACGGGAATAATTTATTACTTTTGTGGAGATGATTTATTAAACAGTATTTATTAATTGTATTATTATGGTAAACTTTTCACTTGAAGGTAAGGTTGCTCTTGTAACAGGTGCATCTTACGGTATCGGTTTTGCTATTGCTTCTGCATATGCTAAGGCTGGTGCAAAAATCGTATTTAATGACATCAAACAGGAATTGGTAGATAAAGGTATCGCTGCTTACAAAGAACTCGGTATCGATGCTCACGGTTATGTATGCGACGTTACTAACGAAGAAGCAGTTAATGCTATGGTTGCTCAGATTGAAAAGGAAGTAGGCGTTATCGATATCTTGGTTAACAATGCAGGTATCATCAAGCGTATTCCTATGACTGAAATGACTGCTGCTGAATTCCGACAGGTAATCGATGTAGACCTTAACGCTCCATTCATCGTTTCTAAGGCAGTTATCCCAAGCATGATAAAGAAAGGTCACGGAAAGATTATCAACATCTGCTCTATGATGAGTGAACTTGGTCGTGAAACAGTTTCTGCATATGCTGCTGCTAAGGGTGGTCTTAAGATGCTTACTCGCAACATTGCTTCTGAATATGGTGAATTCAACATCCAGTGTAACGGTATCGGCCCTGGTTATATCGCTACTCCTCAGACAGCTCCTCTTCGCGAACGTCAGGCAGACGGTTCACGTCATCCATTCGATGCATTCATTATAGCTAAGACTCCTGCTGCTCGTTGGGGTAACCCGGAAGACTTGGCAGGTCCAGCTGTATTCTTGGCTTCAGATGCTTCTAACTTCGTAAACGGTCACGTATTGTACGTTGACGGTGGTATCTTGGCATACATCGGAAAGCAGCCTAAATAATTGATGGTAAGTAGAGAATAATATTATATTAAGTCCTGCCGGAATATTTCTTTCCGGTAGGACTTTTTTTGTATTAAACCTTTAATAATAATCTTATAAATTAAGTATGAAAAAGTTATTTGTGTCTGCTGCGGTTGTTGCGCTTATGGCTTCATGTGCACAGGAGAAAGGCGTAACGGTATCAGTGTCAAATCCATTGAAAATAGACCGTGTGGAAGAAATTGTGGAAATTCCAGCCAATGATATACTTGGAAAACTGAAACTTGACGAAACTGCCGAGTTTGTAATTATCGACGAGAATAACACCGAGATACCATATCAGCTTACAGCCGACAACAAAATTATATTCCCGGCTACTGTAAAAGCCGAAGCTACTGCGTCATATAGCATCACTAAGGGACAGCCTTCGCATGTAAATACCGTGGTTTACGGTCGTCAGTATCCTGAAAGACTTGACGATGTGGCTTGGGAAAATGATAAGGCTGCATATCGTGCATATGGTCCTCCATTGCAGAAAAAAGGAGAGCTGGCATACGGATACGATGTCTTTACGAAGAGTGTTTCCGAACTTGTTGTAGAAGACCGTTATGCTATGGAGCTTGACAAGGATGCCAGAGCAATGATTAAAAAACTCCGTGAAGAAGGTAAGAAAGCTGAAGCTGACAGTATCTCGAAAGCTATCTCTTATCATATAGATCATGGCAATGGTATGGACTGCTATGCCGTAGGTCCTACTTTGGGAGGCGGAACAGCGGCTTTGATGCCTGATTCTGTTATAGCTTATCCTTATTGTTATAATAGTTATGAGATATTGGACAATGGTCCGCTTAGATTTACTGTCAAGATGGAATTCAATCCTCTTACTATTGATGGTGATACGACTGTGGTTGAGACACGTGTGATTCAGTTAGACAAAGGTTCTCATCTGAACAAGACCACAGTAAGCTATACTTCACTTAAGAAGGATTATCCGATTGGAGTAGGTCTGGTTGTTCATGATGCTGCACCTGACAAATATTCTATGGATGCTAATGCCGGATATATTGCATATGCAGATCCAACTACTGATGTTAAGGCCAATAACGGTATAATCTATGTTGGAGCTGTGTTCCCTAACCAGTTGGAAGTTGCCAAGTTCCAGTCTTTTGACAAGCCTGTATTAGGAGCTGTAGGCCATGTTATGGGTATCAATACATACCAGCCGGGCGATGAGTTCGAATATTATTGGGGTTCTGCATGGAGTAAATGCGGATTCGATGATGAGAAATGGAACTCATATCTTGAAGAATATGCCAAGAAAGTTAGAAACCCGTTGTCTGTTACAGTAAAATAACAACCTACTATTTATAATGAAAACAAGCCATCATTACCGGTATCTGATACCAATGTAATGATGGCTTTATTTGTTTCTGTGTCTAATCGAAAACCTTAAATTCATATCCCTGTTCCATAAGCCATTCTATAGCCTTAGGCAGAGCATATCTGATGTTTTCTTCCGATTTCAGTGAGTCGTGGAAAGTGATTATAGAGCCGTTGCGGACATATTTCTTTACTTTCTGCAGTATCTGTTCGCCGTTGAACTTGCGGTTATAATCTCGTGTTACCAAGTCCCACATTATAATCTTGTATCTTTTCTTCAGCTCGGCATACTGTTTCGGGCTCATATATCCGTGAGGCGGTCTGAACAGGTTGGTATTCATCATCATTCTGCATGCCTTATCTGTGTTTTCGAGATATGAGTTTATGTCATAGCTCAGTCCGCGGATATGGTTGAATGTGTGATTCCCTATTCTGTGTCCCTTTTCCACTACCATACGGAACTCATCAGGATGTTTGCGGATATTATCTCCCACCATAAAGAAAGTGGCCTTTATCCCATACCTGTCGAGGATGTCAAGAACCCACGGAGTGACTCTTGGAATCGGACCATCGTCGAATGTCAGATATACAGCCCTTTCGTCTTTATCCATCCGCCATATGGCAGATGGATAAAGGTATCTTATTAGTTGTGGGGGTTGTTCTATAAACATATATTATAAGTTTATAAGTTTTTAGTTTTTTCCGACTCTTGTTTCAAGCAGAGAGTACAGTTCCTGGAACTTCTGGTTGTAGTGAACGGCAGTCTGGCATACCTCACCGGTTTTGTCGTCCTTTATTTTTTCCAGACTCTTGCATATCTCATCCAGACAGTAGATATTACGCAGACAGTTCTCGTACGACAGTGCAAAGCGTGAGTCATCAAGGCTCAGATACCATGTAATGTACTGTACATTGTTGTCTGCTATCTGGTCGAGGATATTCTCAGCTTTCTTATATTCGCCAAGTGTGATATAGTTGTCAGCCATTTCCTTCGAACTGCTGTAAATGTAGTCATGCCTTACAGTAGTGCTTGGAATAACCTTTTCGCAATAATCCAAAGCCTTTATAGCCTTGTCTTTCTTGCCTTCCTTTATAAGCTGGGTACTGAGCTGTACGAACATACGTCTGTGAGTGTCGCACATACGTGTCACAGTCTCGTCCAGATAGATGTCAGGATTATCTATACCTCCGAACTTGAACTTGTTCATCAGGTTATCGTACATCTTTTCGCTGTCTATGCTTCTACCCAACTTTTTGTTGTCGAAAGGAGTTATTCTGTAAGCAAGACCCTCCTGCAGGAAGTTGTTTGTCAGGTTGAGATGATTGTCAGAGCCTACTGTGATAGCCATATAAAGCGGTCTTTCCCAGTTGGTGTTGGCAAGCATTTCGAGCATCATAAGTTCACTCTTATACAATACTCTCTTACCTTTCAGCGACAAGTGCATATAGTCAGGTATAGAGTCCGGTGTAAGCATTCCGGAGCGTTTGATGGCTTCCTTATCAAGCTTGATAACTATACTGTCAGTAGGAATCATCTGAAGTCCGTCCTTAGAGTTTCTCACCCAGTGTTCAAGGATGTTCTTCAGCTCGTACGGATTCTCACCGAATTCAGCTTTTGCCTCTTCAGGATTCTGCTTGTAATAGTTGTTGATAGTCTGCATAGCCTCTGGACGGACATATACAGCCTCGTTATGTCCCGAAACGTAGTCGATACGTTCCCAGTTGATTGGTACAGAAGGAGAGTCGTAAGCAGGACGCTTCATCTGGTCGATATACCAGTCAGTCTGCAGATAGCTGAGGTTACATACGCGTACATCTGTACGGAAGCCTTCAGTCTCCTGATTATACCACAATGGGAAAGTATCATTGTCGCCATTTGTGAATATGATAGGACATCCTTCTTCCTGAACAGTCTTCAGATAGTTCTGTCCGAAATCGCGGCAAGTATAACGTCCGCTGCGGTCGTGGTCGTCCCAAGTCTGGCTTACCATCTGCAGAGGTACAAGCAGACACAAAACAGCCGTGATGGAAGCAGCAGTAGTTTCGTTCATCTTTTTGCGAAGATATTCAGTGATACCGGCCACACCAAGACCAATCCATATTGCAAAAGCATAGAATGAACCGGCATATGCATAGTCGCGTTCGCGTGGCTGGAGCGGAGTCTGGTTCAGATAAAGCACGATGGCAAGACCTGTCATGAAGAACAGGAAGGATACAATCCAGAACTGCTGTATTCCCTTGTCACCCTTGTATGCCTGCCAGAACAGACCAATAAGTCCCAATATCAGAGGCAGACAGTAGAACACATTGTGTCCCTTATTGTTTTTCAGACTGTCAGGCAGGAATGTCTGGTCGCCAACAAGCATATTGTCTATGAATGGAATACCGGTAATCCAGTTTCCGTGTTCTATTTCTCCCTGGCCCTGTATATCGTTCTGTCGTCCGGCAAAGTTCCACATGAAGTATCTCCAGTACATATAGTTCACCTGATATATAAAGAAGAACTTGATGTTTTCCCACTGCGTAGGAACCTTCACCATAATCATTTCGCCACACTGGTCATAAGGAACCTGTTTACCCTTTATTCCGCCTACCCATGCTTCGTATTGCTGAGCGTGCGCTTCGCTGTACATACGTGGGAACAGCATATTCTGAGCATACTTATATTCAGTTCTGTGACGTACCACTTCGTAGCTGTCCTTTTCGTCAGGAGTTTCTTTTTCCTTACGCTGATATACCGGAGCACCTTCAACCACATCATACATACATCTGCCGTCTACCTGTTTCAATGCAGGTTTTGATGAATAAGCCTGTCCGTAGAACAGAGGTCGTGTACCGTACTGTTCACGTCCCAAGTATTCACCAAGAGTGAAGATATCTTCAGGCGAGTTCTGGTCCATAGGAGTATTGGCAGAAGAACGTATCACGATTACTGCGTATGATGAGTAACCTACTACAATCATCATCAGAGCCAACAGTGAAGTGTTCAGCGTACGTGCACTAACGCGGTATTTCTCGCTCAGGTCGGCAAACAGATATGCAGCTAAAATACCGAGTACGATTATACCTATCACCACACTGCTCCAACCGTGTCCGTAGAATGGAATACCGAGGAGTCCGAGTGTGAGCAGGAACGAGATATTCATCAGTTTGCGGCTGCGCACTGTATAGCTTTCGTAAACACCCCATATGAGCGATGCAGCCATAATGATGATATAGACGATAAGACCTGTGTTGAAAGGCATTCCAAGACTGTTTACGAACAACAGTTCAAACCATCCTCCCACTTTCACAATACCCGGCACGATACCGTAAAGCACTGCAGCAATGATAACCATTGAACCGCAAAGAGCAAGAAGACTTCCCTTAAGGTTTGCTTCAGGATTTTTCTTGTAGTAGTAAACCAATACAATGGCCGGGATACACAGCAGGTTAAGCAAGTGTACACCTATTGAAAGTCCTGTAAGATAGGCAATCAATATCAGCCAGCGGTCGCTGTGAGGTTCGTTCGCACGGTTCTCCCATTTCAGAATAAGCCAGAAAACCACAGCTGTAAACAAGCTTGAATAAGCATAAACCTCGCCTTCTACAGCACTGAACCAGAATGTGTCGCTCCATGTATATGCCAAAGCACCTACCAGACCTGAGCCCATAATGGTAATCAGTTTGCCGGTTGTCATATCCTCAATGTCAGGACATACCAGTTTCTTTGTCAGATGTGTGATACTCCAGAAAAGGAAAAGAATACATGCCGCACTCATCAATGCACTCATAATATTCACCATCAGTGCCACTTGTGAAGGGTCGGAAGCGAACAGACTGAATAAGTTAGCCGTAAGCATGAAGAAAGGTGCGCCAGGCGGGTGTCCTACTTCCAGTTTGTAACCAGTGGTGATAAATTCCGGGCAGTCCCAGAAACTGGCTGTCGGCTCGATAGTCATGCAGTAAGTTATAGCTGCAATGGCGAAGGCAAGCCATCCTACCAGATTGTTAATCTTGTTGTACTGTTTCATGAATTAAATATTTAATTTCATTTCATTGACCGTTGGTTAACTTCGTTTACCGTTGGTTCTGTTATTATCGTTAAAAACAAGCGCAAAGATAATAAAGAATTGAAAATGATAACAGTTTGACAATCTTAAAGTTTCTTTATTAATATGGGCATGATATGTTGGAAAAAAATGCTTCGTCGTTTTGGATTGAACGACGAAGCATTTTGATTTGAATGACGTGGCGTTTTTTTATTATCCCATTTTACCGGTGAGGTATGCACGAGTACGTTCGTCCTTAGGATTGGTAAACATCTTTTGTGTGTTATCGTATTCTATCAGCTCGCCAAGGAACATGAACATTGAGCGGTCTGAGATACGTTTTGCCTGCGACATGTTGTGTGTCACGATGAGGATAGTCACTTCCTTCTTCAGTTCGATAAGAAGTTCCTCGATGTGTTTTGTCGCGATAGGGTCGAGGGCAGAGGTTGGCTCGTCCATAAGCAGAATGTCAGGCTGGAGAGCAAGTGAACGTGCGATGCACAGACGCTGCTGCTGACCTCCTGAAAGGAAAGTACCACGTTTTGTGAGTGAGTCTTTCACCTCGTCCCAAAGCATTACGTTGCGGAGGTTGCGTTCCACTATTTCGTCTTTCTTGCTCTTGGAGAGTTTTATGCCGTTCAGAATGTAACCTGCAAGAACATTATCGTAGATGTTCATTGTAGGGAACGGGTTAGGACGCTGGAACACCATACCGATGCGGCGACGTTCTTCCGTAGGGTCCATTTCGAGTACGTTTTCGCCGTTAAGCAATATCTTACCCGTAACGTTGATATTCTTGTAAAGTTCGTGCATACGGTTTACCGCACGGAGTAATGTACTCTTACCGCAGCCTGAAGGTCCCATGATGGCAGTGATGGTATTTTTCTCAACATCAGCGCTTACATTCTTCACTGCCATTATTTTACCTGTATATGATATTGATACGTTCTGAATCTGAAGGATAGGGTCTTTTATATTTTCCATTTTTTCGCAATTCTTTTAGCTAATAAATTTAAACATAATACAAAGGTGAGCAGGAACAAGGATGCTCCCCAGATGAGGCTTTGGAGGTTAGGGTCGTTGAAGAACTCCCAGATAAGCAATGGTACTGCCGACATCGGGCGTGCCATGTTCCAGCTGATAGCCGCACCTCCAAGTGCTGTAAACATAAGTGGCGCAGTTTCGCCTACTACACGCGAGATGGCAAGAAGGATACCTGTGAAGATACTTCCGAATGCAGATGGAAGCATAACCTGAAGCATAACTCTCCAATAACTTCCTCCGAGCGCAAGACCTGCCTCTTTGAGTGTTTCAGGAAGAATCTTCATTGTTTCTTCTGTAGAACGGATAATGAGTGGAAGCATCATGATGAACAGTGCCACACTACCGGCAAATGCCGAATATCCTTTCATCGGAACTACTACCCAGATGTATGTGATAATACCTATGATGATGGATGGCGTTCCCTGAAGAAGGTCGGTAAGGTAACTCACGATAGTTGCAAACCAGTTTCCTCTGAACTCAGAAAGGCAGATACCGCAGAATATGCCTACAGGTATAGCTACTATTGCAGCAAGGAAAAGCATCAGGAATGTTCCCACGATACCGTTGGCTATACCTCCCGGAATTGTCTGGCCGGCTTCGATTGCCTGCATGGCCTTATATGCGTTTGGAGTTGCTTCTGTGATGAATGACCAGCCCAACTGTTCCCAACCTTTGATGAATACCTCGCCTAAGATGGCAAGCAATGGTATAGCTGTCAGACCGGACAGGACGCATACTGTCCAAAAGAGAAGCGTATTCTTGAATTTTCGTATCTGTAGTTTATTGTCTTTTACTATCATATTCGTCTGATTGTTGGTTTGTTATACGTGCTGGGCGCGGCGTATAAGTATCTTTCCTATCATGTTTATTATAGCTGTAATGAGGAACAGGAGCAGACCAATTGCGATGAGTGACGAAAGTTTCAGTCCGTCTGCCTCACCAAACTGGTTGGCGATGATACTTGCCATAGTGTTACCTGTTGTTCTCAGTGTTTCAGGCATCTGGTTTGTGTTACCGATAAGCATTGTTACTGTCATTGTTTCGCCCAATGCACGTCCGATAGCAAGTATGTATGCCGAGAAGATACCTGAACCTGCCATAGGGAATACCACGCGGCGGATAACTTCGGCACGGGTAGCTCCCATAGCATAAGCTCCTTCCTTAAGGTCAGACGGAACCATCTTGATGAACTCGGCGCTAAGCGATGCTGCATAAGGTACAATCATTATGGCAAGAACGAATGCTGCTGTAAGGATTCCTGAACCCTGTGGAGAAAGATTGAGATGCATAAATACGTGACGCAACGCATAGAATCCCCACAAACCATAGATAATAGATGGAATACCTGCCAGCAAATCTACTACTGTACTCAGAATGGTTGCTACTTTCTTTCCCTTGAAATATTCACCGGTAAATAGTGCTACAGGAAGCGAGAATGGAATACACATGAGCAGTGCAAGCAGTGTCGTGAGAAGGGTTCCTGTGATGAAAGGCAGTGCTCCGTATTTTTCTTTTCCGGCTGTAGTAACCCACTCGTCGGAGAAAATGAAATTCCAGAAACCGAAATGTTCGAATGCTCCTGAAGCATCATTCACTAATGAGAATACAATCCCAACTCCAATGACAGGGATTATTATTGCTGATATTATGAGTAATGCCCTGAATATCTTGTCTTGCATGTTTGTTTAAGTTTTTGAGTTTTTAAGTTCTTAAGTTGGTAGTCCTCACAAACTAACAAACTCAAAAACTTAAAAACTCATAAATTAATAACTTATTTAAGGATTGCCTGTCCGTCGAAAGTAACTTCTTTCAGGTTCTGAAGGCTCTTTTCGATTGCGCTCTGTGGCAGTGGAGCATAGTGTACTGTTTCTGTAGTTTTCTGTACATCTGCGCTCAGCATATACTGAAGCATGTCAAGAGTAGCTTTAGCCTGCTCGATAGAACGGTCTGAGTAGTTCTGTTCCTTGTAGATAATCAACCAAGTGAAGCAGCTGATAGGATATGCACCTGCAGCATCAGCATTTGTGATTGAGCAGCGAGTGTCCTGTGGAATTTCGCCTGCTGCAGCTGCAGAGATACTTTCTGTAGATGGAGTAACGAGTTCGCCACGTACATTCATTACGCTTGCATATGGGATTTTCTGTGCGAAAGCATATTCAGAACCGATATAACCGATTGAGTATGGAGTCTGACGGATGATACCTGCTACACCTGGATTACCTTTAGCAGCCTGACCAACCTTGAAATCAACTGTCTTACCGCAACCGAAGTTGTTCTTCCAGTCTTCGCTAACTTTGCTCAAATAGTCAGTGAATACGAAAGTTGTACCACTACCGTCTGAACGATATGCAGGGATGATATCCTTTTCAGGAAGTTTTGTGTCCGGGTTCAGTTTCTGAAGACGTTCGTCGTTCCATTTTGTAATTTTACCTGCGAAGATGTCAGCTATTACATCACCTGAGAGGTTCAATGCTGATATTTCAGGAAGGTTGTATGCCAATACTACAGCACCCATACAAGTCGGGATGTGTACAACCGGTTTCATTTCGCTCATTTCCTTGTCTGAAAGGAATGCGTCGCTACCTGCGAAATCAACGATACCGTCTTTGAGGTTGCGGACACCACCGCCACTACCGATACCACCGTATGATACTGTATTCTTGCCTGTTGTTCCGTAAGAGTCGAATGACATTGTGTAGAAAGGAAGTGGGAATGTAGCTCCTGCACCTGTAAGTTCTACTCCGTTTGAATTCTGTCCGCCGCAAGAAGAAACTATTGCTGCAAACACACCTGCAATGAGTGATAAATAAATCTTTTTCATACCTTAAAAAATTAATATTCTGTTGTTTTATAGTTGTTTAATTATCGTTTAACCGCTGTTTAGGAGATGTTCACTGAACGTTTACTGAACAGTATCTGAACGGCTTCTGAACAGCGTTCAAACACTTCTTAAAGAGCGAATGAAGCGTTTAAGTATGCGTATGTAAGGTTCTTCATTCCGTCAGCCTTAGGTGCCCATATTCTGAAGTTAGGAGATAACTTGACGTATTTGCCCAATTGGAATTCTACACCGGCTCTACCTGCCATTCCGTCTTTAGCACTGTCCCATGAGTCTTTTGATGTGAGATAGTCCCAACGTCCGTATATGTTGATTTTCTTTGTAAGATTGATTGTTGTGTAAACAGAAGCACCACTTTTGTCGTTGCCATTGGCAAACTTGGTGTTCTTCATCCAGTTGTATTCTGCACCAAGTGAGAATGCCGAGTTTTTATATCCTGCGAAGAATGCAAGGTTTGTAGTACCTTTTACGTCATCTTTATTTGTAGCAGCATCTTTCAGGCTTTGTCCTGCTTCGTTGTATGAACCGTATGCACGTACCATAAATCCTTTTACCGGGGTAAGTGTCAGACCGGCACCGTACTGAAGACCGTCGTCCACCTGCACTTTTTTGTAGCCTTCACCGTTTGCTACTATTACATCGGCTGAGATAAAGTTATTGAACTTATATGCTGCTGATACTGCGAGGTCGGCACTGCTACCGAATTTATATTCATCCTGGAAAGATTTCATAACGTAGCGTTTGCCCCAGAAATCTTCCTGAGTTTTGAACTGTGTTGTGCTTATCAAACCTCCGTTCAGTGTCAGGCCTTCGTGTTTCCATGATACCATGGCATTCTTGATGAATCCTACTCTCTGAATGTCATTTACATCGTCTGACCGGTCGAAGTCCATAACCGCCTTTATCTGCAGGTTGTGTGGAAGTTTGTACTGATAGCCGATGTAGGCTCTTTCGAGATTAAAACCTTTGTCATTGTTTACACTTCCGAATCCTGTGTGCAAATCAGAATAGATAGTAATGATTGCACTTCCTTTTTTCTCTTCTTTCTTTTCCTTTGCAAATGTCAGTGTTGGTATTGTAAGTGCCAACATCACACTTAGTAAAATCTTTCTCATGTTTATAGCTTGCTTAATTTTCACGACGCAAAAATGACTGTTTGGTGTTACAAACATGTTACAATTGCTTAACATTAATATTAATATGGTTTTATTCTTTGATTGTATGTATCTAATAATTAGTTTATTAAACACAAATGTAGCATATGTTACAAAAATATTACATGAAATATGGCCTTATTTGTAGTAAGTACATAATAAGAAATGAGCAAATATCCATAGAATAATAGGTGGTTTAACCAATATAGGATATTTGCTCATTTTATCGGAATGTATATTTGCAAACATTTTTAAAACCGTTTGCAAACCTCTTTAAATACTACTTTATAATGAACTTGTAATTTCCTTCGAGTTTCTTTTGTGAGTCAGTCAATACTATACGGTATATCTGTTTTCCCCAGACATTTGACAGACGTGTATCAGGAAGTTCTATAGTTTCAAGTGTAGCCTTGAAGTTTGCAGGATATTCAAGCGTAGCCTGTTCTTCACCTACCTTTACAATAACCTTACCGGCTTTGCTTATATCAATATCTCCCCATACGAGGAAGTTCACCTGATTCGCTGCCCTGGTTTCTTTCAGTGAGAATTTGTCTGTTATTACAAGACGTTTGTTCTCTAATTTATATGAACGAATCCAGCTGTTTACTGCTGCTTCTTCAGGGTATGCAGTAGAGATATCGGCAGAGAAGAAACGCTGTTTTTCCTTGCATACAACATTAGTTGCTTTGTATTCCTGTCCGAAACGCTGTGGAACCCCGTTTATCATAGGCAGATTGTGGTAGTTGCTCTGCATAGTCCAGATGGAATATCTCTCGCTGCTGAATGTCTGTCGTGTGTATGTTCCTACTCCTGCATCAATAAGTATAGGAGTATTATTGATGTAGAGTGAGAATGTTCCGGCATCGTTATGATTGTGGCTTTCGTTGTTGAAGCCTCCCTTTGTGGCAAGGAACCATCCTGAGTTGTTTGTCAGATAGCAGAATTCCGTTTCCGGATACCATGTACATGCAGGAACATTGTGTGCAGGTCTGGTCTGTTCCAGTCCTTTATTTAATAATACGCACTGTAATGTACGGAATACATCATTGCCAAGAGGAATTGTAGGACGTTTACCTTTGAGCAGATATGCTGCAAACTGCATCATTTCTTCGCTTCCTACGGCACGTCCGTAGCGGTAAATAAGTGGAGCATCGCCGCCACCTTTTGCAGAAGCATCTGCAAAGTTTACTACCCATCCGTCGCTTACATATGAACGGCTGATATATTCGCCCATCCGGCGTATCATAGGATTATTGAACAGAGAAACTTTTCCGTTAGTACCGTCGGAGAGTATCTGGAGATAGTCATACATCTTTCCTGCTGCATGTCCCCAGTATGAAGTACCTTCTTCGCATGCTCCGTCAGATTTCACGAAATTGATGAATTTATCTACTGACTGCATAGTGCGCCATACCGCATCAGTAAGTTTGTCACGGTCTTCTTCAAGAAGGAGATAGCACTGGAGGACATTCGAGTTACACCATGGATTCCAGTTGTTGATGATTTCTCCCGGTTTCCAGTAGAAAGCCATCCACCATTCGCGGTCGTTCTCCATATAAGGATCAAGAATACGTTCCTGGAGTTCGTGGCGCAGACGAAGTGATATAACAGGATTAGCCTTGTCGAATGTATCGTGGAAGAAATAATATACCCATGCCAGCATTGAACCGTAGTTTCCTGAACCAAGGTCTATGATTTGTTCGCGCCAGTCCGGCATAGAGCGTTTTGTGCTTTGTCTTGGCAGGTGTGCCGACAGTACCCATGAAGTCATTTCACAGCTGAAGAATACACCGTTTATCAGTTGGTCTACGAAACGTCCTTTTCCTTCTGCAAGTTCGGCCATCATAAGCATGTTTATTGCTTTTCGGTTAGCTTCGTAAGGGTTTTGCATAATGTTTCTTTCGCCGCTACGTTCATATTCCAGATAGTCAGTAGCGCGGATTACCTGCCATTTGTAGTCAAGCATCTTCTCTCCGGCGTTGATAAGAGTTTGTCTGTCTTCGTCATTAAGTAGAGAGTTCCAGCCTTCACGGTCGGAGTATGCAGGATATGGTACCCATTCTCCGTTCATAATCAACGCTTCCTTAAGCTGTTCCTTAGTTACAGAGTTTTGCAGCAGATTTCTTTCTGTATATGCAAACATTGTAGTTGTAAACATTAGCAGAATACAGAGTACTGTCCACATGCGAAGTAAAAAGTGATTCTTCATTCTTGATAAAATTAATAGGTTTAAGTATTTGATGCAAAGATAACAAATTCGGGCATAAATAAAAATAAAGACCGCAGAAACGGAAGGTCCTGCGGTCTTTAAGAGTTATAAGTGTGTGTTTATTTTGCAATAATCAGATAATAGTTTTTCTTTCCACGCTGTACGAGAAGATATTTACCGTCAAGCAAATCTTCGCTTGTGATAGTCTGGTCGAATGCAGCAAGTTTCTCTTTGTTCAAAGAAACGCCACCACCCTGTACCATCTTTCTCATTTCGCCTTTTGAAGGGAAGATAGCTGTCTTTTCAGCAAACAGGTCAACAGCTTTTACTCCTGCTTCGATATCAGATTTTGCAACTTCGAACTGTGGAACACCTTCGAATACTGAAAGAAGAGTGTCTTCGTCAAGTTTCTTCAATGCCTCTGAAGTAGCATTTCCGAACAGAATTCCTGACGCTTCGACAGCTGCATTGTAATCTTCCTCAGAGTGAACCATGATAGTAACTTCCTTGGCAAGACGTTTCTGAAGAACACGCAAGTGAGGAGCTGCTTCATGTTCAGCTATCAGGCTGTCGATTTCTTCTTTATTGATAGAAGTGAAAATCTTGATATATTTTTTAGCGTCTTCGTCGCTAACGTTGAGCCAGAACTGATAGAATTTATATGGAGATGTATATCGTGGGTCCAACCATATGTTTCCTGATTCTGTCTTACCGAACTTACCACCGTCGGCTTTTGTTATAAGCGGACATGTAAGCGCGTAAACCTCACCACCGTTTGTACGGCGAATCAGTTCGGCTCCTGTGGTGATATTACCCCACTGGTCGGAACCACCCAACTGAAGTTTACAGTTCTTGGTTTCATACAGATGCAGGAAGTCATATCCTTGCAGCAGCTGATAAGTAAATTCAGTGAATGAAAGTCCGTCGCGTGCCTCTCCGTTCAGACGTTTCTGTACAGAATCTTTTGCCATCATGTAGTTTACAGTGATGTGCTTTCCTACTGTACGTGCGAAGTCGAGGAATGAGAAGTCTTTCATCCAGTCATAGTTGTTTACCAGTTCTGCCTTGTTTGGGGCGTCCGATTCGAAATCGAGGAATTTGCCCAACTGCTTCTTGATACACTCCTGATTATGGCGCAATGTCTCTTCGTCCAGCAGGTTACGTTCCTGTGATTTTCCGGACGGGTCGCCAATCATACCTGTAGCACCACCTACAAGAGCCAACGGCTTGTGGCCGCAACGCTGGAAATGTCTTAACATCATAACGCCGCATAAGTGACCGATGTGCAAAGAGTCTGCAGTAGGGTCAATACCGAGGTAAGCTGTTACCATTTCTTTTTCAAGTAGTTCTTCTGTGCCTGGCATCATGGTGTGTACCATTCCGCGCCATCTTAATTCTTCTACAAAGTTCATCGAATGAAATTCTTAGTTTAACATATAAAATTTTTGGTTTAACTTCGTTTACCGTTAGTTGTTGATGGCAAAATTACGACACTTTATCTGAATAAGCAATTTTTATCTATTAAAAAAGAGATATTTAGCATTCTCTGAGATTATCTTGTTCAGTTCGTCAGTCGAAATGTTCAGAGTGTCTGCCGCATGAGTGATTATGTCTGATATATTTCCCGTGTACTCGTCTGTTTCAAACAGAATCTTTTCCAAAGGAGTTATTTTCAGTGATTCTGTATTGTATGATTTTCCGAAAGACAGAAAGAATCCATTGCTGATGTATTGTATGGCCAGTTCCGGTTTCCCTCGGAATCCGTGTATAATCCACGGCTGGACAGGACTTATGGATTTCCTCGTTTTTATTATCTCGTTTGAAGTCTTGACGGAATGTATGATTAGTGGAAGCTTCAGTTCTTCGGATATTGCTATGCAGTTATGGAATGCTTCAGTCTGCAATGTCATGTCTGTATCGCATAGCTTGTCTGTTCCGCATTCGCCTATGGCGATGATACGTCTGTCGTTTTTTGCGGTCTGTTTTATCCATTCGGTTTGCAGGTCAATATCTTCCGCCGTGACATACCACGGATGAATACCTATGGAAATATATTCGGCAGATATAAATCCGGAGGTATCTTTGTCCTTCATGCAGAAACTGCAGACAGTGGTTTCATGCATTCCGGAAACAGAATGTGAATGGATATCCTTAATCATTATTATATGGATTGTAGTTACGGTACGGGGTCATATCCTGAGCCTCCCCACGGATGACATCGCATGATTCTTCTTACGGTGAGATACAGACCTTTCAGAGGACCGTGTTTTTTCAGGGCTTCGACTGCATATTCAGAGCATGTTGGGGTAAACCTGCACGATGGGGGAGTGAAAGGAGATATGCAGTTTCTGTAGAAGTAGACAGGAACTAAAAGTATGTATGTCAATATCAGTTTGATGATTTTCATCTTTCAGACAAACTTTTCAGCGGTGAGTTGCAGTAACTTGGCTACCTTGGTTTCTATCTCGGAAGAGTCGTATAATTCATTGCCGAGCCATATTATGGCAATTGCGGCCTTTTTATTCTCTTTTTCCAGTGCGTCCTTCAGTATGAACTTGTTCTTTCTGTAAGCTTCTCTTATCTGTCTTTTCACTCTGTTTCTCTTGACAGCCCTTTTGAATCTTTTCTTTGGAACACTTATCAGTAGTGATACTGTCGGCAGTGATTCCTCCTCTACAGGCATGTAGACTATTCTGAGCGGGAATGCAGGCAGCGATTTGCTTCCGCCTGAAAACAGCTTTTCTATGATAATCTTGCTGTTCAGTCTTTCTTCCTTCTGCAGTGTGAATATTTTCTTCTCGCTCATTAATCTTTATTTTATAGTTTAAAAAACAAACCGGGAGTTCCGTACCGCAAAGTTAAAAACTTTCCTGATACAAAACACCCGGTTGGTGATGATATTAATTATTTATTATTTGTTATGCTCGCGTATGAAAGAATCCAATGCTGCCGGCATTGATGGAGCAGTAGCCGATGGAGCTTCCAAATCCAGACGCAATCCGGCGTCTTTTACTGCCTTGGCTGTTGTAGGTCCGAAGCATCCTATGGCGATGTCTTTCTGTTCGAAATCCGGGAAGTTCTTTATCAGTGACTGTATTCCTGCAGGGCTGAAGAACACCAGCATATCGTAATCAAAGCTTTCTTCCGGTGTAAAGTCATTGCTTACTGTACGATACATAACCGCTTCAGTGTGCTGTATTTTATTCTTGTCAAGCAGGTCTTTCACTTCGTCGTTATGTACATCCGACATAGGGATGAAGTATTTCTCAGTGTTATGCTTTGTTATTGTTGGCAATAAGTCTGCAAATTTACCGCTCGGACCGAAGAATACTTTACGTTTTCTATACTGAACATATTTCTGTATGTAAAGAGCAATGGCTTCAGATGTGCAGAAATATTTCATCGTCTCAGGTATCGTAACACGCAAATCCACACAAAGATTAAAGAAGTGGTCTATTGCATGGCGTGATGTGAACACGATAGCTGTATGGTCCAAAATAGATACTTTCTGCTGTCTGAATTCCTTCGCAGTAAGGCTCTCAACTTTTATAAACGGGCGAAAAACTATCTCCACTCCGTATTTCTCAGCAATGTCAAAATAAGGAGATTTCTCTGTAGTTGGTTTTGGCTGAGAAACAAGAACTTTCTTTATCTTCAATGCTTTAAATTTTTATAATCAATATGTGGTTAATTAACTCTATTCCTTTCCATAAGAAAAGGTCGGGTATTATTTCGAGGGTGCAAAAGTACAAAATTAAATGTAAAACGCCACGTAAACTGCTGAAAAAGTACCTAAGACACTTATAAAATAACAATATTTTACTTATAAAGATGATAATTAGTATGATTTTCGCAGAAATGTGATACTCTGAGTCGAGAAATATGATGTAAAGTGCTGTGGGAAAAAGTGTAAAACCGAGAGCGGCAATTAAGTTAAAAACATCTTCTATCCACAGTTTGTTTTTCTCCTTGTCGAAGAATATCCAGTTTATGAATGAGTATATTATCCATTTCATTATCAGATATGCTGTAAACACTCCTTCATAAATACACAGCATTGCCGTGTGGTTTGTACTGAAGAAAAAATCAGGATTGGAGTATGAATAGTAATGATATGTAAGCAGTCCTCCCATAACGACTGATGCACAGCAGAGCAGAATAGTTGGAATATTGGAGGTAGAACTGTAACTGTCGTCGAACAGGTTTGTCCTGTCTGACGAAGTGGAAAGACAGTTGCGGAATATTCTTATTATCCCTTTCTTCTCATTCTGAAGGGCTATTACAATGAGCAGCAGTCCTAATATTATGGCAGTCATGACATTACTGTCCGACACCAGTTTGTATGGCATTGCTTCGCCTTGCATACCGATGTCAGCCGGTAGCAAAGTTTGTTCATTCAGGGGTCTTACGCACAGGCTGTCATTGAATATCGTCCACTTATTCATGTTTATTTCCGGATAAATGCTTATATGGCTGCAAATTTACGAAATTCTTTATTCCACATAGGTATCCTGTACAATAAATCTACAGCTTCTTCCGGCGTATTTGCCACTTCCCACAGTTTCTGATGTTCGGGGCGCATGAAGTTCTCTTCTATAGCCTTTTCAAGCATATTGAGCAGCGGAGTGAAATATCCGTTTACGTTCAGTACAACTATCGGCTTGAGATACAGACCGAGCTGTTTCCATGTGATTATCTCCATCAGTTCTTCCAGTGTACCGCATCCTCCTGGTAGTGTGATTACAGCGTCGCTCATTTCTGCCATAAGGCTTTTCCTTTCGTGCATTGTGTCTGTTTCTATAGTCTGTGTCAGTCCGGTGTGATTCCAGCCTTGCTCAACCATGAAGCGTGGGATAACTCCTGTAACTTTTCCTCCTGCCTCAAGAGCAGAGTTTGATACGGCTGCCATAAGTCCCTGGCATCCCGCTCCGTTTATTACACTGATATTCTTCTCGGCAAGCAGTTTGCCCAGTTGTTCTGCTGCCTTGAAATAAGTCTCGTCTATTTTTGTGCTTGATGCGCAATAAACGCATACTGATTTTATATTTTCCAAGTTGTTGGTTTTAGTTTTTAGTTATCAGTTGTTAGAAAATAATAGCGAATGACTTTGTAATCTGTCAATACAAAAAATGAAGAATGAAGACTTCTTAGGCCATTCATTCTTCATTTTTATATGTTATCGGATTATAGTCCGAAAGCTTCTTTTACTTTATCAACGTAGTCAAGTTTTTCCCATGTAAAGAGTTCTACCTCAACTGTCTTGTTGCCTTCGTAAACAGATTCGAATGTCTTTGTAACTACCTTTGGCTCGCGTCCCATATGTCCGTAAGCAGCAGTTTCGCTGTAGATAGGGTTACGGAGTTTCAGACGCTGTTCGATAGCTTTAGGTCTCATATCGAATATTTCGTCAATCTTCTTCGCTATCTCGCCGTCAGTCATGTTTACATTGCTTCTGCCGTAAGTGTTAACGTAGATGTTGATAGGTTTTGCAACACCGATTGCGTATGAAACCTGTACCAAAATCTCGTCTGCTACACCTGCCGCTACAAGGTTCTTGGCGATGTGGCGTGCTGCGTATGCTGCGCTGCGGTCTACCTTACTTGGGTCTTTACCTGAGAAGGCACCACCACCGTGTGCACCTGCACCACCGTATGTGTCAACGATAATCTTACGTCCGGTCAGACCTGTGTCACCGTGAGGACCGCCAATAACGAACTTACCTGTAGGATTTACGTGATACTTGATGTTGTCGTCAAACAGAGCCAATACGGCAGGATTGTGAATCTCTGCTATCACTCTTGGCATAAGCACTTCGATAACGTCCTTGCGGATTTTAGCAAGCATTTCTTCGTCAGCCTTCAACTGAGCTTCCTTAGAAGAATCTGCAGGAGTAACGAACTCATCGTGCTGTGTAGAAACTACGATAGTGTCTATTCTTACAGGACGGCGGTCGTCATCATATTCGATAGTAACCTGGCTTTTTGAGTCCGGACGGAGGTAAGTCATTACTTTGCCTTCGCGACGGATGTCGGCAAGCACTCTAAGTATCTTGTGAGCAAGGTCGAGCGAAAGAGGCATATAGTTTTCGGTTTCATTAGTAGCGTAACCGAACATCATACCCTGGTCGCCTGCACCCTGGTCCATTGGTTCTTCACGTTCCACTCCGCGGTTGATATCTGCACTCTGTTCGTGAATAGCAGAAAGCACTCCGCATGAGTTTCCTTCAAACATATACTCGCACTTTGTATAGCCAATCTTGTTGATAACCTCTCTGGCTACACGCTGCAAGTCGATGTACGCATTGGTTTTCACTTCTCCTGCCAGTACCACCTGTCCGGTAGTTACCAATGTTTCGCAAGCTACTTTAGAACCGGGGTCGTAAGCCAACAGTTTGTCAAGCACAGCATCCGATATTTGATCGGCTACTTTGTCGGGGTGTCCTTCAGACACTGATTCGGATGTGAATAAATATCCCATTTTACGTTTTAAATTAAAAAATTAGTGATTGTAATTATCCGTGTACGGACAGAGTAGGAATGTAGGAATAAATATATGTGTTTTAGCATTTTTTTCCGTGGTTGCAAGCTACTCAAATCTTTCCACTTTTATTTTCG
>Reeses_p1__coassemble_392_pt1 | contig 28516 bp, 24 predicted proteins | sample Reeses_p1__metabat2_high_PE_011 | metagenome-assembled genome bin Reeses_p1 | reverse complement strand
TTTATTCCCAGTTCCATGACTTCATTTTCTCCATCAGGGCATATGCAGTGACATCCACCTGTGTAGGAGTTATCGCCACATAGCCGTTGTCAAGCGCCCAATGGTCTGTTCCTTCGATATTCGGTTCATAATTTTTATAAGAGCCTGTAAGCCAGAAATACTTTTTATCGCGCGGATGACTGCATTCTGCAAACTCATTTATCCACACTCCGTCTGTCTGGCGGCATACCCTGATTCCCTTCAGACTATCTGTATCGGGGAAATTGACATTAAGACATGTGCCATATGGGAGTCCGTTTGCCAATGTGGCTTTCACAATTTGCCTTACATATGGCAGAGTAAACGAGAAGTCCGCATCCGGGGCATGATTGCAAAGAGAGAATCCGATAGAGGGAATACCCTTCAGAGCTCCTTCTATCACTATCCCCATTGTTCCGGAGTAATGTACATTTACAGACGAATTATCTCCATGGTTTATGCCTCCTATAATCAAGTCCGGAGTACGTTCTACGATGGTGTGCAGTGCCAGCTTGGTACAATCCACCGGCGTACCGTTACACTTGTACACCACAAGCCCGGGCTCTTCCTTCACCTTTTCATAACATATAGGAGTGGAGGAAGTGATGGCACCCGACGCACCTGAACGCGGACCGTCCGGAGCCACTACCACGAGTTCAGCCTCATCGCGTAGCGCCTTTATCAACTCATTGATTCCTTTTGCCTGATAGCCGTCATCGTTCGACAGCAGTATAAGAGGTTTGCTGTTTGCCATATTTCAACTATGTTTATTAAGATTCGACTTAAAACGGTGTAAAGTTACAACCTTTCGGAATACAGAACAAAAAAACTATGTGACAATACGTTTTCAAATATTAATCTTCACAGTATCTATTCGTTTTTTTATGTGGTTTTCAGTATATTTGCCCCGATTTAGTTATTAACAAAAGCGGTGAGTTATCAACACTTTCTGTAAAAGTAACAGTTTTTTAATATGCGGTATCACTAATTATTAGTTATTTCGCACCAGTATAAAACTGATTAATATGGGAAAAATAATTGCTTTGGCCAATCAGAAAGGCGGTGTGGGAAAAACAACCACAACAATAAACCTGGCTGCATCACTGGCCACTCTGGAAAAGAAGGTATTAGTTATAGACGCAGACCCACAGGCTAATGCTTCTTCCGGTTTGGGAGTAAACGTAAATGAAATAGACTGCTCTATCTACGAATGTCTTATTAACCAGACAGACATCAGAGAGGCCATTTACACGACCGATATTGACAGATTAGACATTATACCATCGCACATTGACCTGGTGGGAGCAGAAATAGAAATGCTTAATCTGGACAACAGAGAGAAGATTATGAAAAAGGCTCTGGAATCCATGAAGAATGAATATGACTATATACTTATAGATTGTTCACCATCATTAGGGCTGATAACAATCAACGCACTGACAGCTGCCGATTCTGTTATTATTCCGGTGCAATGCGAATACTTTGCACTCGAAGGAATCAGCAAACTGCTCAATACCATTAAGATAATTAAAACGAAACTTAATCCGGCACTGGAAATTGAAGGATTCCTTCTGACAATGTACGATTCAAGATTGCGTCTGGCAAACCAGATATACGACGACGTGAAAAGACATTTTCAGGAACTGGTGTTCAAGACCATCATACAGCGAAATGTAAAACTGAGCGAAGCACCAAGCCACGGAATACCGGCAATATTATACGATGCTGAATCGACCGGTGCAAAAAACCACTTGGCCCTGGCCAACGAAATAATAACGAAAAATACAAAATAGGAATATGGCAGTACAGAAAAAATTTGCTTTGGGAAGAGGTTTGGATGCGCTGATATCCAACGAGGAAGTGAAGACTTCAGGCTCATCAAATATCGGCGAAATAGAGTTGAGCAAAATTTCTGCCAATCCTAACCAGCCACGACGTGAGTTTGACCCGGTTGCCTTGCAGGAACTGGCAGATTCGATTGCTGAAGTAGGTATCATCCAACCTATCACCCTAAGAAAAATCAATGATGACTCATATCAGATTATAGCAGGAGAAAGAAGATTCAAGGCTTCGGCACTTGCAGGACTGAAAACAATACCTGCATACATAAAGACTGCCGACGACGAGAATGTGATGGAAATGGCTCTGATAGAGAATATACAGAGAGAAGACCTGAACTCGCTGGAAATAGCCCTCGCATATCAGCACCTGATAGAACAATACGAACTGACTCAGGAAAGACTGAGCGAGCGTGTGGGCAAGAACAGAACAACCGTAGCCAACTACCTCCGACTGCTGAAACTGCCTGCAACAATACAGATGGCCTTGAAAAACAAGGAAATAGACATGGGACACGCCAGAGCATTACTCTCTGTGGAAAACCCTCAGACACAGCTGAAAATATTCAATGAAATAATAGCCAACGGATATTCAGTGAGAAAGGTGGAAGAGATTGTAAAGGCTCTAAACTCCGAAAAACAGGAAAAGCCGGTCGCACAAAGCAAGCTTCCGGAAACCTTCGGTGTGCTGCAGAACCATCTGTCAAGCTTCTTCGGAACAAAAGTTCAGCTCTCATGCAGTGCAAAGGGAAAAGGCAAAATCAGTATTCCATTCAAGGACGAAGCTGACCTGGAAAGAATAATGGAAATACTGGATTCATTAAAACCAACTGAATAAAGAAATTAGTTTTGAGACCTAAATTCCACATATATAGCAGTTTCATCATATGTTGTATCTCGATGTTGTTATTCACGGCAAACGGGATACAAGCAGTCTGTGTGGCCAAGAGAGCGACATTAATGCTTAATGACACAATAGTGGGAAACGACACTATCATAAGCCGGACGCCTGAGGACAGTATCGAAATCAGAAATATTGAAAAGGAAATCGATGACAAGCTGATGAAGCTGGAAGCACCGGTAGACACGGCTATGCTGTCTTCAAAATCGGACTCCGTAATGAACGCCCCGCAAACACCATCCAAACGATGGATTCCGGATTCAAACAAATCATTATGGATGGCAATGGTACTGCCGGGAGCCGGACAGATTTACAATAAAAAATACTGGAAACTTCCGATAATATATGGAGGATTTGTAGGCTGCGCTTATGCCTTGACGTGGAACACTAAAATGTACAACGACTACTCTCAGGCCTATCAGGACATAATGAGCGACAACCCTAACAATGACAGTTACAAGGACTTCATACCGTCGTATGTCGATATAGAAAGCAATCTGGAATACTATCAGGAAACTTTCAAGAATGCAAAAGACATATACAGAAGACAGAGAGACCTCAGTATCTTTGCCTTCATTGGCGTTTACCTGCTTTCGGTTATTGATGCTTATGTAGATGCCGAACTGTCTGATTTTGATATATCGAGAGATTTGAGCTTAAAACTTGAACCGACATTATTCAACGATGCGTTCCGCAATCGTCCTCAGGGAGTCGGACTACAATGCAATATAAAATTTTAAATTATGAAGAAGATTATCATTTGCCTGTTATCATTCGGATTCTCCACACTATATGCACAAGAGAAAACGGAAACCATAACCGTAAAGAATGATTTGGGAGAAAACGAGGAAATAGAACTGCCTCAAGGAATGCTGTCGACTACAGACAGTCTTTACCTGGACTGGATATCAAAGAATTACATAACACCGATAAACTGCGAGTCAGGTATTTCAAATCCTAATATAAGCGATTCTGTATATATAGACAGACTTCAGAGAATCCCGGCTGTAATAGAAATGCCGTATAACGAGATTATAAGAAAATTCATAGACCAATATACAGGAAGACTGCACGAAACTGTGGCATTCATGCTCAGCGCAAACAATCTGTATATGCCTATCTTCGAGGAAGCACTCGAAATATATAATCTGCCGCTCGAACTCAAATATCTGCCTGTCATAGAATCGGCTCTGAACCCTAATGCCGTGTCACGACAAGGTGCCACCGGGCTTTGGCAGTTCATGCTTAACACAGGAAAGATATATGGTCTGGAAGTAAATACCCTTATTGATGAAAGAAGGGACCCTATAAAATCGACTTACGCTGCAGCAAGGTATCTGAAAGACCTGTATGAAATATACCACGACTGGAATCTGGTATTGGCAGCATACAATTGCGGACCGGGAAACATAAACAAGGCTATAAGACGCGCCGGAGGAGCAACTGACTTCTGGTTGATTTACAACTTCCTGCCAAAAGAGACAAGAGGATATGTTCCTGCATTTGTTGCGGCAAACTACATAATGAATTATTATTGTGAACATAACATCAGACCTATGGCAATGCAGATGCCTGAAGGCACTGACACAATACATATAAATAAGAGCCTGAATCTGAACCAGATAGCCGAGGTGTGCAAGATTGACATAGAACAACTGCGCGCACTTAATCCGGAATTCAGAAAAGACATTATTCCTGGCAATCAGAAAACTTATGCATTAAGACTGCCTAACAATATGGTGAGCTGCTTCCTTGAGCATGAAGACAGCATATACAACTACAAGCCACAGGTTTATCAGAACAAAAGAACAACTGTAAAAGTAACCACTCCTAAAACTGCCGAAGTATATCACAAGATACGAAACGGAGAAACATTGGGAGGTATAGCTGCAAAATATGGAGTAAGCATTAGCCAGATAAGAAAACTGAACGGTATTAAAGGAAGCAACATACGTGCCGGAAAGACTATCAGAATAAGATAAACCAAAATAACAAAATAAAAAAGCAAGTATTTCAATTAATTACCACAGAAATACTTGCTTTTTTTTGATTATTTCATATTTTTGCACTTATGTTATTTTTGGAGGAATATGCATATGACGGATGAGAAACTAACCCAAGAACAAGCTGACGAAAAAATAATCAATGAAGCTTTCCAAGAACTGCTTGACAGATACCTTGAAAGTAGGCATCGTAAGAAAGTAGAAATAATAACTAAAGCATTTAATTTCGCCAAACAGGCACACAAGGGTGTGAGAAGACGTTCCGGCGAACCATACATACTGCATCCTATAGCCGTGGCAAGAATAGCGTGCTGCGAAATAGGCTTAGGATCCACATCAATATGTGCCGCACTTCTGCACGATGTGGTAGAAGATACGGACTATACCGTAGAAGACATACAGAATCTTTTCGGCGAAAAGATAGCAATTATCGTGGACGGACTGACAAAAATATCAGGAGGTATCTTCGGTGACAGAGCATCGGCACAGGCAGAAAACTTCAAGAAGCTGCTCCTTACGATGAACGACGATATCAGGGTAATTCTTATAAAAATATCCGACCGTCTGCATAATATGCGTACTCTTGGGTCAATGCTGCCAAGTAAACAATATAAGATAGCCGGAGAAACATTATATATTTATGCCCCGCTGGCAAACAGACTTGGCCTGAACAAGATAAAGACAGAGCTTGAAGACCTTAGTTTCAAGTACGAACATCCGGATGCATATAACCAGATTCAAAAGAAACTGGAAGCCACTCAGGCTGAACGCGACAGCCTGTTCGCTGATTTCACAGCCCCGATAAAAGAACAGCTTAACAACATGGGACTGAAATACAGGATACAGGCCAGAGTCAAGTCCCCTTATTCCATCTGGAATAAAATGCAGACAAAGCATATCACCTTCGAGGAAATTTATGATATCCTGGCTGTAAGAATAATATTCGAACCGGAAAGTCCGGATAAGGAAGCTATCGACTGTTTTAACATATACGTTTCCATTTCAAGCATATACAAGCCTCATCCTGACAGGCTCAGGGACTGGGTGAGCCATCCTAAGGCAAACGGATATCAGGCACTGCATGTCACACTTATGAGTAACATGGGAAGGTGGATTGAAGTGCAGATAAGAAGCGAAAGAATGGACGAAATAGCCGAACAGGGATTTGCCGCACACTGGAAGTATAAGGAAGGAGGAATAAGTGAGGATGAAGGCGAACTCGGCAAATGGCTGCACACCATAAAGGAAATTCTGGATGACCCGCAGCCGGATGCTCTCGATTTCCTCGACACGATTAAGCTTAACCTTTTTGCTTCGGAAATATTCGTATTTACCCCTAAAGGTGAAATCAAGACCATGCCACAAAACTGTACGGCACTGGATTTTGCTTTCTCGATACACACATTCCTGGGAAGCCACTGTATTGGCGCAAAGGTTAACCATAAATTAGTACCTCTGAGCCACAAGCTGCAAAGCGGTGACCAGGTGGAAATACTTACATCAAAATCACAGAAGGTGCAGCCTGACTGGGTTAACTTTGCAACTACCGCAAAGGCCAAGGCTAAGATACAGGCTATCCTGAGAAGAGAGCGCAAGGAAACTCAGCAACTCGGAGAAGATATGCTCAACGAGTTCCTCAAAAATGCCAAAATTGAAGTTAACGACGAAAACATTTCCAAACTGTGCAAACTGCATAAAGTAAAATCGCCAGACGAACTAATGCTGCAGATTGGACAGAAAGTCATCAAACTTGGCGATAGCGATATCGAGGAATTTAAAGAGAAAAGTACCGCTAACGGATGGAAGAAATTCATTCCATTCGGTCTTGGAGGCAACAGCAAGAGCAAGACTCAGAAACAGGAGAAAGAAACCGTACCGGCTATCAATATAGACAAGAAAAAGATAGTAAAACTGACTCCGGACACTATACAGAAGAATTATATCATAGCAGATTGCTGTAAACCGATTCCGGGAGATGATGTGTTAGGATATATAGACGACAACAACAGGGTTATCATACACAAACTGCACTGTCCGATAGCCGCACAACTTAAGTCAAGTTTCGGCAACAGGCTTTTAGCCGTGCAATGGGAAACCGGAAAGGCTCTGTATTTCCCTGTCAATGTATTCGTGAAAGGTATTGACGGAATAGGAATCCTGAACAAGGTTACTGAAGTTATCTCACAACAGCTTAACGTAAACATTCACAAGCTGCATATTGAATCGAACGATGGTATTTTCGTGGGAAGAATACAGCTCTACGTGCATGACGTGGATGATGTCAATACCATTTGTGATAATCTCAAGAAAATAGAGAATGTGAAAAGAGTCACAAGAATTGAAAACTTTGACGACGATACAACTGATTAAGTCATATAATCGAGCTCCTTACGAATACTGAGGAGCTCTTCTTTTATCTCCTTCAGACGTTCTATGATATCTACATTCTTGGCTTCAAGCTCCCTCTCCTGCTTCAGTCTTTGCTTGGCTCCGGCCAGTGTCAGACCTTTCTCCTTCACAAGATGATATACGAGTCTGATATTGTCTATATCCTCCTTTCTGTACTGACGCACATTCCCTCCGGTTTTCTTCGGCGAGATGAACGGAAACTCCTTTTCCCAGTATCTCAATAAAGATTCGTTCACACCAAACATCTGTGCTACCTCACTTATGGAATAATATATCTTCAACTCTTTATCTGAACGTAAACCCATAGACTAAATCTTTAATATCAATCATAAACCTTACCATGGTTGGAAGCTATCTCAACCATCTTGTCATAATCTTCGGCATTCAAATCCATGAAGTAGTAGTTTACAGGATTGACCACCTTTCCCTTGACATGGACTTCGTAATGCAGATGCGGTCCGGTACTCTTTCCGGTACTGCCGACCTCACCGATTATCTCACCTCTTACTACGTTCTGTCCGGCTCTTACCTTTATCTTGCTTAAATGTGCATACTTTGTGACATAACCGAAACCATGGTCCACATTAATACAGTTTCCGTAAAGGCCCTCCCAGCTGGCTTTTATAACCCTTCCATTACCTGTTACATATACAGGAGTTCCCACATTGGCAGAAAAGTCCATCCCTTCATGAAACTTGACAGTCTTGTATATCGGGTCTATTCGTGTTCCGTAACCTGAAGCCGTACGCTTCAAATCCTTGTTTGACACAGGCTGAATGGCCGGAATACATTCAATCATTTCATCATGCTTCTTACACATCTCAACAACCTCATCGAATGACTCGGACTGGATGTACAGCTGTCGGGCAAGCAAATCCATCTTCTTGGAAGTATTGACTACCAGTCGCGAGTTTGCCATATCCATGAGTTCGCCGTAACGGTTGGTATTGCCGTAACTGGCAAGACGCAATCTGTCGTTCACCGGGTCTGCCTGCATAATGACTCTGTACAGATTATCATCGCGCTGCTGAATCTGCTTCATGACATTCAATGCTTCATCCAGGCGGGTAGACAGAATGTGATACTGTGCCTGCAATTGAGAGTTCTCGGTACGAAGTCCTCTTTCGGACGGTGAACCGAAGATAATGAAGAGAACAAGGAAGCTTCCGGCACCCAACCCCATTCCGACAAACAAACGCCTCAAATAACTCATTATTCTCTGACGCAAAGTAGGGTAAATACGGTCGTAAGTTCTGGTCTTAGGATTATATATGTAATAAACTTTACGCATTATTATTCGTTTTATGAAAAAATAAGATACAAGATATCAATATTTTGCACCAATTTTAACGACAAAAATAATAAAACAAGTTATCTTTGCAAATCAATTTTCAGAATATTAACCATCATAGAATATAAATATGTTGACAGCAAATGAAATCCGCGACTCGTTCGTTAAATTCTTCGAGTCGAAAGGACATCAGATTGTACCTTCGGCACCAATGGTGATAAAAGATGACCCTACGCTGATGTTCACCAATGCAGGTATGAACCAGTTTAAGGATATTATCCTGGGAAATCATCCGGCAAAATATAAACGTGTAACAGACTCACAGAAATGTCTTCGTGTGAGCGGAAAGCACAATGACCTTGAAGAGGTTGGACATGACACATACCATCACACAATGTTCGAAATGCTTGGCAACTGGTCTTTCGGTGATTATTTCAAGAAAGAAGCTATCTCATGGGCATGGGAATTCCTGGTAGACGTTCTTAAGATTGACCCTAAAAACCTTTATGCAACAGTGTTCGAAGGAAGCCCTGAAGAAGGACTTGAACGCGACAACGAAGCTGCTGGTTACTGGGCACAGTATATGCCTGAAGATCATATCATAAACGGCAACAAGCATGACAACTTCTGGGAAATGGGTGAAACAGGACCATGCGGACCTTGCTCTGAAATCCATATCGACCTCCGTACAGACGAAGAACGTGCGGCTGTACCGGGACGCGAACTTGTAAACCATGACCATCCTCAGGTGATTGAAATCTGGAACCTTGTCTTCATGCAGTACAACCGTAAGGCTGACGGCAGCCTTGAACCTCTGCCGGCAAAGGTTATCGACACCGGTATGGGATTCGAACGTCTTTGTATGGCTATGCAGGGAAAACGTTCAAACTATGACACTGACGTGTTCCAGCCAATTATCAAAGTAATAGGCGACATGGCAGGTGTAGTTTACGGAAAAGAAGAAAAAACAGACGTAGCTATGCGCGTTATAGCTGACCACATAAGAACAATCGCTTTCTCTATAACTGACGGCCAGTTGCCATCCAACGCTAAAGCAGGTTACGTTATCCGCCGTATCTTGCGTCGTGCAGTGCGCTATGCATACACATTCCTCGGACAGAAGCAGGCATTTATGTATCGCCTTGTTCCTGTATTGGTAGAAAATATGGGTGGTGCTTATCCTGAACTTAAGGCTCAGCAGAACCTGATAGAGAAGGTTATCAAGGAAGAGGAAGAATCATTCCTTCGTACTCTTGAAACAGGTATCCGCCTGCTTGACAAAACCATGAACGAAACTAAGGCTGCCGGAAAGACTGAAATCAGCGGTGTAGATGCATTTACTCTGTATGATACATTCGGTTTCCCATTCGACCTTACTGAACTTATCCTCCGCGAAAACGGTCTTACTGCCGATGTGAAAGGCTTCGAAGCTGAAATGGAGAAACAGAAAGCACGTGCACGTAACGCTGCTGCTGTAGAAACAGGCGACTGGGTTACACTGAAAGAAGGTGAGACTACATTCGTAGGATATGACTATACTGAGTATGAGACTTCCATCCTCCGCTACCGTCAGGTAAAACAGAAAAACCAGACTCTGTATCAGATAGTACTTAGCGACACTCCTTTCTATGCTGAAAGCGGTGGTCAGGTAGGCGACACAGGTGTATTGGTAAGCGAATTCGAAACTATAGAGATTATTGATACTAAGAAGGAAAACAATCTTCCTATACATATCGCAAAGAAACTGCCTGAACATCCTGAAGCTCCGATGATGGCTTGTGTGGACACAGACAAACGCGACGCTTGCGCTGCAAACCACTCATGTACACACTTGCTTGACGAAGCTTTGCGCGAGGTTCTCGGTACACACGTAGAACAGAAAGGTTCGCTCGTAACTCCTGACTCTTTGCGTTTCGACTTCTCACACTTCCAGAAGGTTACTCCTGAACAGATACGTGAGGTAGAACATTTGGTTAATGCCAAGATACGTGCGAATGTTCCTCTGACTGAATACCGCAATCTGCCTATCGAAAAAGCTAAAGAACTTGGCGCGATCGCTCTATTCGGCGAGAAATACGGCGACGAAGTCCGCGTAGTTCAGTTCGGCTCATCAATAGAATTCTGTGGTGGTACTCATGTATCTGCAACAGGTAAGATTGGTATGGTGAAAATCATTTCTGAAAGTTCTGTAGCTGCCGGTGTACGCCGTATTGAGGCTGTAACAGGTGATAAGGTAGAAGAAATGCTTGACACTATCCAGGATACATTGGCTGACTTGAAGGCACTCTTCAACAACGCTCCTGACTTGAAAGTTGCGATAAACAAATATATCGAAGAAAACTCAGGTCTGAAGAAACAGGTAGAAGAGTTCATGAAAGAAAAGGAAGCTACCGTTAAGGCTAAACTGATAGAAAACGCTAAGGAAGTGAACGGCATGAAAGTTGTAAGTGCAGTTCTTCCATTACCGGCAGAAACAGTGAAGAACCTTGCATTCCAGCTTAAAGGTGAAATGGGAAGCAATCTGTTTGTTGCAATAGGTAGCGCATACGAAGGTAAGCCAATGCTTACAGTAATGCTCGGCGAAGACCTTGTAAAAGCAGGTATGAATGCAGGAGCTATGGTACGCGAAGCTGCCAAAATGATTCAGGGTGGCGGTGGAGGCCAGCCTCACTTCGCTACTGCAGGCGGTAAGAACCCTGACGGTCTGAGTGCAGCTGTAGACAAACTGATGGAATTGGCAGGAAACAAATAAGTCTGTATAAACAATCGATTACAAGACTAATACATAGATAAAAGGCTGTCTCAATATAAGATTTGGGACAGCCTTAATTATATATTTAAATGGTGATAGATATGTTCATTCGCCGTTCAAAACACGTTCATCAGCCGTTCAACAACGCACTTCACAATAACTCCTTTCATTATTAGGAAATAGCAGACCAGTCTACATTCTTCTTTCTGATTTCTGCCAATTGCTTCCATATAACAGCATTTTCAGGTTTTGATGCTGTAGGGTCTTCATCTATTATCTTTTCGGCAATCTCGCGCACATATTGCAGGAGTTGTCCGTCGCGGGCCAGATTTGCAATCTTCAAATCGAAAGCCACACCACTCTGCTGTGTACCTTCTATATCACCCGGGCCACGAAGTTTAAGGTCTGCCTCTGCTATCTCAAAGCCATCATTTGTATCAACCATTATCTGGATTCGCTTCCTTGTGTCCTCCGAGAGTTTATAGCCCGTCATAAGAATACAATACGACTGATCGGCACCTCGACCAACCCTACCGCGAAGCTGATGCAACTGTGACAGTCCGAAACGTTCGGCATTTTCAATCACCATTACCGAAGCATTCGGCACATTCACCCCTACTTCAATCACCGTGGTAGCAACAAGTATCTGTGTTTCACACTTGGCGAAGCGTCGCATTTCCTCATCCTTCTCCGCAGGTTTCATTTTGCCGTGAACCTTGCTTATCTTATATTCCGGAAAGACTTCACAAATCGTGGCATATCCATCCTCAAGATTCTTGATGTCCATCTTCTCACTTTCCTGTATCAACGGATAGACGATGTAGGCCTGTCGCCCCATCCTAATCTGATTGCGCACGAACTCATACATTGACGCACGCATACTGTCAAATCTGTGTACGGTAGTCACAGGCTTTCTTCCGGGAGGCAGTTCGTCTATTATGGAAACGTCAAGGTCGCCATAGAGTGTCATGGCAAGTGTTCGGGGTATAGGGGTTGCAGTCATGACCAATACGTGCGGAAGAGTCTTGTTCTTTGCCCATAGTCTTGCTCTCTGTTCTACCCCGAAACGATGCTGCTCGTCAATAATGACAAGTCCCAAAGACGCAAATTCCACTGTATCCTCTATTACTGCATGAGTACCTATAAGAATATGAACATCGCCGCTGAGCAAGTCTTTGAGTATTGTCTCCCTCTTCTTCCCTTTCACAGAGCCTGTCAGCAGTTCCACACGCACATCCATGCCGTCAAGAAAACGTGTCAGTGTTTCATAATGCTGAGCCGCAAGGATTTCTGTTGGAGCCATCATGCATGCCTGACATCCGTTGTCCAGGGCTATAAGCATGGCCAGTAAAGCTACAAGAGTCTTACCGCTTCCAACATCGCCCTGCAAAAGACGGTTCATCTGTCGTCCACTTCCCATATCGCGACGCATCTCGCGCACTACACGTTTCTGTGCGCCGGTAAGACTGAAAGGCAGGAATTCGGAATAGAAAGTATTGAAATACTCACCGACCTTGGAAAATATGATTCCTCCAAAACGGTTTCTACGTTCTCGCGAGAAGCGAAGAATGTTAAGTTGGATATAAAACAGTTCCTCGAACTTCAACCTGTACTGTGCTTTACGCAGAAGTTCCGGTTTCTTTGGGAAATGAACATTCCGTAATGCTTCCATAAGAGGCATCAGACCGTGGGCTGAAATAATCCCCTGACTGAGCGTTTCTTCCGGAGTGTCTTCACCAATGGCTGCAAACAGATTTGTTACAAGTTTCTCTATCGCACTCGATGAGATGTTCATCCGCTTCATCTTCTCCGTCGTATTATAGTACGGCCTAAGCCCCATGGACGAAAGCGTTACTCCATCGGCTGGGTCTATATCAGGATGGGCAATGTTCACACGTCCTCCAAAAACCGTTGGACGGCCGAACACGATATACTCTTCATGGCATTTGTACTTACCCGTAACAAACTTCAATCCCTGAAACCAGACAAGGTCTGCAACTCCAGTTCCGTCGCTGAAATGGGCAACAAGCCTGCGCTGCCTTCCCTCGCCGAATGTTTCAAAGCTAAGTATCTGACCTTTAAGCTGAATATACGGCATTGAACCGTCTATCTCCCTCACTCTATATATGCGGCTACGGTCGACGTACTTATAAGGGAAATGATACAGCAAGTCCTTGAAGGAACGTATTCCCAATTCCTTCTCAAGTATTTCGGCTCTGTGCGGTCCTACGCCGGGTAGATACTTTATGTCGCGTATAGATATGGATGGAGACAAATGCTTGTTGTAAACGTTTGTTATTACTAAAGAACGATGAATGAAATAAAAGGACGTATAGGAATCTTCGTCTGCCGACACGTGTCAGCAGAGAGATATGTCTACAAATCAGTATCACATAATCCTTTCGCCACAATCATGTCAAAAGGAGTGGTGAGTTTAATGTTCTCTCTGTTGCCTTCCACTAATTCCACGGTATATCCCTTAGCCTCTACTACAGATGCATCGTCCGTAAAATCAGTACGATATTCACATGAATAAGCATCCTTTAGCATTCCGGCCGGAAAGACCTGAGGAGTCTGCACAAGTCTGTAGCTACTTCTCGGTACGGTGATACTGACTCCATCCTGTTCGACTTTCCTTAGTGTTTCCACAACGTCGGTTACTGGAACGACTGCCTTTCCCTGTTCAGCACAGGCAAAACATTTGGAAATCACATCGTGCGAAACGAAAGGACGCACCCCGTCGTGAACGGCTACTACGGCACTATCACCTTCTACAAGGGCAAGACCATTCTTAACCGAATGAAAACGTGTTTCTCCACCATCTGCAATACGATGTGGAACAGAGAAATCATACTCCTCACACAGATTCTTCCAATATTCCTGATGGTCATGAGGAAGTACCAATATAATATTTATTTCCGGAGAACAGAGGAAGAAGTTCTCCAATGTACGCATCAGGACCGGTTTACCGGCAAGAGGAACAAACTGCTTGGGCAGATTGCCTCCCATGCGCAGCCCTTTTCCTCCTGCCACTATTATGACATATTGCTTCATCAGATATAGAGCATTCCTTTTCTTACCTCATCAGCTTTTTCGCGTCCTGCCAACTTTTCAAGGATAGCAAAACCGAACTCGGCAGCCGCAACTGGACCTTTTCCCAAGATGAAGTTGTCTACTTTTTCTACCAAATTTCCTGTATATTCTGCCCCATCAAGATACTTGTCAAATCCAGGATAGCATGTAGCCTTCTTTCCTTTCAACAGTCCGCGTTTACCGTACACCATAGGAGCAGCACAGATTGCAGCCATAGGCTTGCCCTGAGCAGCGAAGTCCATAATCATCTTGTCAAGTGCGGCGCAGGCATCCAGATTAGTAGCTCCCGGCAGTCCGCCCGGCAATATAATCATCTGTACGTCGGCAGCAGTTATTTCCTCCATTGTAGCATCTGCCACTATCTGTACTCCATGAGAACTTTTCACAATCTTTTCTGATGTTACAGACACTGTAATAGCATCAATACCGCCACGGCGCAAAATATCCAATGGCAACAAAGCTTCAGATTCTTCAAACCCTTCAGCAAGAAAAATTACTGGTTTCATAATATTATTCAATTAATAACTAAAAATTATTTTAATTCGAAATAATAAGTTATAGTACCAATCTGGTCTCCTACTCCGTCAACAGCATTGAAACGTGCCTTACGAGCCGCATCTTCAGCCGCCTTTCGAAGTACTGAATTTACAGTATTAGTACGTCGCAGATTTATTTCTGTACTTATTACCTTTCCTGCCGGATTAACAACAATAGATACTACGACAATTCCACCTTCCTTTACATTATATACAGGTCGAGGAAGTCCACCCGGCCCAACACTACGTCCATTCAAATCAAAATCTACTCCACTCATACCGGCCATACCTCCCGTAGTACTGTTGCCATCCGGTTTTCCCTGCACACCCTGTCCTGATGTGGCAGAACCTTTATTACCCATCTGAGCACCTTTGCCAAAGGCTCCGGCTATCTTGTTTGCAGCTGCCTCGGCTGCTGCTTTTTCAGCTTCAGCACGCTTCTCGGCTTCGGTTTTCTCTACTTTGGGCTTTTCCACCTTTGTGTCAGGCTTCTTCTCAGGAACTTTCTCCACAGGTTTTTCAACCTTTTTATCCGGTTTAGGCTTCTCCTCCTTCACTTGAAGCGACGGTTCATCCTGCTGAGTTATCATCTGCTGCTCCGGCGCCGGTTGAGGAGTCGTTATCTCCGGCTCGGAATATTCCGGCTGAGGAGCAACATCCACCTCAGTCATCATATACGGGTCAGAGCTACCTTGAGCAAGCTCGGCATTACCCATCATAACAGGCACACCTCCTTCTTCCTGCTTTTCAGGTATATCCATTCCAAGCCAGAAAAGCAACGCAATGACAATCACATGCACTATCAGCGTTCCTGCAATTCCTGTTATTTTGCTTTTTTTCATTTCTTATCAGGTCTTCTTGTGGCCAACACCATTTTAAAATGATTCTCGTTTGCAATATTAAGTATGCGTACTATTTCCCTGTAAGGAACAGATTCGTCTGCATACAAGGCTACATACATTTCAGGTTCCTTCGAAGCACAGTCCTGCAGAAAGGAAGTAACCTCGTCTATAAACAGCGGCATCTCGTCTTCATTGCCGAAAGCCCCGTAATAATTCAAGTTCTTATCTATGATAATCCTTGCCATAGGTTTAGCCGATGTCTGCTGCGACCCTTGTGGGAGTAACACCTTAATGGCATTAGGCGAAACCATGGTAGAAGTAATCATAAAAAATATCAATAGCAGGAATATCAGGTCTGTCATGGACGACATACTGAATCCCGGTGATATCTTCTGTCTTCTCTTCAGTGCCATGATATTATTTTTCGTTAGGTTCGTTCAACAAATCCATAAAAGCCATTGTGCGTGCTTCCATCTGGCTTACCACCTTGTCTATTCTATATACCAGATGGTTATAGGCAAACATCGTAATGATACCCACTAAAAGTCCTCCTACAGTAGTTATCATAGCTTCATAAATACCACTTGACAACAGTGTGATATCGATATTGTTGCCCGCATTCGCCATGTTCCAGAAAGCCTGAACCATACCTGTCACAGTACCAAGGAACCCAAGCATAGGAGCTCCAGATGAGATGGTAGCCATGATAGACAAGCCGTTCTCCAATTTCGCCACCTCAATGTTTCCCGTATTTTCTATGGCAGCCTGAACGTCAGCCACAGGATGTCCCATACGTGTAATACCCTTTTCAATCATTCTTGCAGCCGGAGTATTTGCTATACGGCAATAATTGATGGCAGATTTAACTTCCCCGCTTCTGATATAATCGCGTATTCTGTCCATGAACAAAGGGTCTTCCTTTGCTGCACGTCGTATAGTGAAAGCACGTTCGAAGAAGATGTAAAATGCTATAACCGACATGACAGCCAGTACAATCATAATCCATCCACCCTTGCAAGCCATATCCCAAAGATTCATTTGCGGTTCGCCCTGCACAACCGGAGTAAGCACCGGATTAGCTCCGGACATCGTATCGGCAGCCATCTGAGCCGCTGCCATTAAAGTCATTGTTATCATAATTAGTGATTTTGATTTTTTCGAGTCAATCTGTTATCGATTTATAAAAGACAATTTTTATATTCTTCAATAGTTTTCTTTAATCCCAAATAAAGAGCATCGCATATCAGAGCGTGTCCTATAGATACTTCATCAAGCCATGGAATATTACGATGGAAAAATTCCAGATTCTCAAGGCTCAGGTCATGCCCAGCGTTAAGTCCCATTCCAAGTTTTCTCACAGCCTTTGCAGCTTCCACGAAAGGAGCAATAGCCTCATCAGGATTCTTTTTATATCCTGAGGCATATGGTTCTGTGTACAATTCCACTCTGTCAGCCCCGGCACGTGCAGCATATTCTATCATCTCTATATCAATACCCACGAATATGGAAGTCCTTATACCGGCTTCTCCAAACCTGTCCATAAGTTCTGAAAGGAAATCCAGATTAGCTTTAGTGTTCCATCCGCAGTTGGAAGTAATCTGGTCCGGCGCATCCGGCACCAATGTCACCTGATGCGGTTTAACTTTCAGAACAAGGTCGATAAAGTCAGCTGACGGATATCCCTCAATATTGAATTCAGTTCTTAGAAGCGGACGGAGTGCATATACATCGCTGTATCTGATATGACGTTCATCAGGACGAGGATGCACTGTTATACCATCTGCTCCGAATGCTTCGCAATCCAGAGCAACCTTCTCTACATCAGGGTTATTGCCACCTCTCGCATTTCTTAAAGTGGCAATCTTGTTTATATTCACGCTTAGTTTGGTCATAATGTATGAATTTTATATCTTTGCATATCAGAATGCAAATTTAGCAGGTTTTACGATAACTAACTAACATACGGGACAAAAAAGATTGATAATAAGCTACACTTTATGCAAAAGAAGATGAAATTTGCCATTTTCGGAAACACATATCAGGAACACAAATCTGCCCACGTAACCCATTTGTTGGATATTCTCCGCAAGAAGGAAGCGACAATATGTATCAGCCGTGAATTCTATGAGTTTCTCAGAATACATACACAAACCGATTTAAGCGGACTGGAGATATTCGACGGAAACAATTTCACTGCCGACATGGCTCTAAGCATAGGCGGCGACGGAACATTTCTGAAAGCAGCAAGCAGAGTAGGAGAAAAGGAAATTCCCATATTAGGTATAAATACAGGGCGACTCGGATTTCTGGCAGCCATATCTCCTGACGAGATGGAAGAAACTTTCGACGAGATATATCAGGGGCTGTATATAGCCGAACAAAGACGTGTACTCAAACTCACATGCGAGAACAATATTCTGAAAGGCAGCCCGTATGCCCTGAATGAAATTGCTGTTCTGAAAAGGGACAGCTCATCTATGATAACCATAAAAGCTTATGTCAACAACGAACTGCTCAATATCTATCAGGCCGACGGACTGATAGTAGCTACCCCTACAGGCTCTACAGGATATTCCCTTAGTGTAGGCGGACCGATTATGGTTCCTCAAAGCGGTACTATGAGCATTACAGCCGTAGCCCCACACAGTCTGAACATGCGTCCGATAGTGCTGCGCGACGACTGGGAGATTGCTTTGGAAGTGGGAAGCCGCAGCCACAACTTCCTGATATCCATCGACGGACGAAGCGAAAGCTGTCACGAAGATGCCCGACTGATAATAAGAAGAGCCAATCATTTCACCAAGATTGTAAAAAGGCAAAACAATACGTTCTTCAACACCCTTAGAGAAAAAATGATGTGGGGGGCGGACAACAGAATATAAGTATAGTTTCACCCTATAACATAACTTACTGATATTATACCAATGGACAAGAATATTTACAATGAAATTGCACTCATCCTGCAAAACATCGGAGTAGAGAAAAACGATATAAGCTGGGGTACTCAAATCACTCTTTTCCTAGTAGCACTCCTTATCACTTTTCTGTGTACAAAGCTGTTCAGACACATTGTAATCCCACTCATTCACAAAATAACGGCACGAACAAAAGCCAAATGGGACGATTATCTGTTCAACACAGAAATGATGAAGGCATTCAGCCGCATGATACCTCCTATAATACTTTATGCGCTCCTGCCGTTTGCTTTCGACCAATCGCCAAAACTGTTGGACTTCACACTCAAGGTATGCCTCATATACCTTGATATCGTAACAATTCTGCTGATTGGAACATTCCTCAACTCGCTGTACAATATCTCAAGCGAGCATGAGAAACTGAAAAACCGGCCGCTGAAAGGTATATATCAGATGATAAAACTCATCACCATCACCATCGGTATAATAATACTGATAAGCATCCTGATGGACCAGGACCCAACAAGCATACTTGCCGGACTGGGTGCATCGGCAGCCGTACTGATGTTGATATTCAAGGATAGTATTTTGGGATTAGTGGCAGGAGTCCAGCTGTCTGCAAACGACATGTTGCGTCCGGGCGACTGGATTACAATGACAAAATACGGGGCTGACGGATATGTGATAGAGGTATCTCTGACAACTGTAAAAGTACAGAATTTCGACAAGACCATAACTACTATTCCGCCTTATGTTCTTGTCAGCGACTCATTCCAGAACTGGAGAGGAATGCGCGAAACAGGAGGAAGAAGAATAAAACGCTCTATCAACATAGATATGAACACCGTACATTTCTGCACACCTGAAGAGATACAAAGTTTCATAGATAAAGGTCTGATAGACAAGAAAACTGACATAAACGAGAAAACCGTAAACCTGGCTATCTTCAGGAACTATATCCTAAACTATCTGAACAATCATCCGAAAGTGAATAAAGACCTTATGATAATGGTGCGACAGATGCAACCGGCATCAGAAGGCATGCCTTTAGAGATATATTGCTTTTCCGACACTCCGGACTGGATTCCTTACGAAGCTCTGCAATCTGAGATTTTCGAACACGTAATGGCAATGGTTCAGGAATTCAATCTGCGTATATTCCAGCGTCCTGCGGGAACGGATTTCAAGGCATAAAGCCATACGAAAAGGGCGTTCAGACTCAGTTTAACAAGTGCTTAATCAGTGTTTAAACAGTATTTAAGCAGTGTCTGAACGCCCTTATTGTATATCTATTATTTACACCACTACCAATGCTATAAACTGTATGAACAATATCAGGAATACCATTGCTATAGGATAAACCGTTGCATAGGCCACTCCCGGAATATTACTGTCTGTCATCGAATCAGCAGCGGCCAGACCCGGTGTACTTGTCATACCACCGGTTATTGTACCGAGCAAATCAAGCATACTTATCTTGAAAACCATACGGCCTACTATCGCCGCTACCAGCATAGGAACAATAGTAATCAAAGCACCAACTCCAAAGAGCAGGAATCCGCTTTCCTGGAATGTGGATACAAGATTCTTTCCTGCCGATGTACCGACTTCTGCAAGAAACAGCAACAATCCCAACTGGCGCAAAAGCTGATTTGCATGTCCGGACATCGACCAAAGTATAGGCCCTGTCTTTCCTACAGCACTCAGGAAAAGAGCCATCATCAATACTCCACCGGTAAGCCCCGGAGAGAATGACATACCATCTCCAAATGATATATTGAGTTTTCCAAACAATACACCAAGAACGATACCCATCGCTATTGGGAAGAAATCCGTATCAGAAAGACGTTTCTCGTCATTACCCAACAGACGGCCTACAGCCTGTACACCGTCCTGTTCGCCTACTACCATCAGTTTGTCACCAAATTTCAATGCCAGTTCAGGAGATGGTGAAAGGTCGATACCGCTTCTACGGATACGGGTAACTGTACATCCGAAGTTCTTCTGCAGATTAAGGTCGCCCAACTGCTTGTTTATCATATCCTTCTTTGTCAGAAGCAGTGATTCTATAACCTGGGTATTAATCAATGGCAACTCACCTTCCTCGCGTTCGCCAAGCATGATTCCAAGATTATTCAAAGATTCCTCGCTACCTACAGCTTGAATTACATCACCTTTGTTTACAACTACAGATGCGGTAGGAATCACGATTTCATCACCAATCTTAAGACGAGAAACCACAGCACCTGTAATGGCACGAATATTAAGCTGAGCCAAAGAGCGTCCGCATATAGCTTCGTTTGTCACATTGAATATACATGTTTTAAGTTCCGGAAACTGTCCCCTGCGTTCTTTTTCAAGGCGTTTTGCCTCCTCATCCAAATCTACACGAAGAAGTTTCGGCAAAAGTTTCACAAAAAGAATCACACCAATAACTCCAAACGGGTATGCAATACCGTATGCTATCGAAGCCAACGGCGACTGCGTACTGTCAATAGCCACAGCAAGACCGGGTGTACTTGTCAATGCCCCTGCCACAAGTCCCACAACACTTGGCGTATCTATTCCGAAAGCATACTTCAGCCCGATGGCAGTGAGGCATGCCGACGCAATGATAAGCACTGTAATAAGAATCAGAGTTTTGCCCTTTGTACGGAAAGAATCAAAGAATCCTGGACCGGCCTGAATACCGATGGTGAAGATAAACAACACTAACCCGAAGTTACCAAGTTCCTTTGGAATTGAAACTCCCCAATGGCCGAAAGCCAGGGCAATGAAAATCACGGCTGATACATCCAGAGATAATCCCTTTATCTTGATGCGTCCGAGCATAAAGCCCAGGGCAACAATCAGGAATACAGAGAAATAAGACGATTGTAATAAGTCGTTAAACATAAAAATTAAGTTGTGATTAATAAGTCCGCAAATATACAGAAAACCGAGAGAAGCACAAAGCGGAAACAACGTTTTCGACTTTCAGATTCGAATTACTGCCTATATTATTCAAATATATTTCAAAAAGTGAAGTATCGAACAGTTCACAAAATAATGATTGAAAATTAGCAATTTACAAACTTTTTCAGATTTTAGCTAAATAGCATTTGATACCATCAGAGAGTCAAGTTGGAATCATAGAAGCATTACCATTCCATTACAATAAACCAGATGGCACTCATCATGCTTGTAACCGTTTATTCTTTATTAATATTCTGAAATAAGGACATTTCCCATTTATGGACAAATCTTTATCATCATTACCTTTTCGGAACTTTATGATTTCAAACTGGTCAGGATTGAATTTGTGAAGGAATGTAATAGGAACGCCCATATATCCTGCATAATCTGCCGGAATATCTTGTGTTTTGTCAATGTTAATCCCATCGTAATTATCATATTGGGGATATTCTGCTTCATTTCCCTGATATTTTTTTGTAAGTACAATATCTTCATGTCGTTTTGGGGTTTCCAAATTAGTCAGCCATAAACAATTGTTGGGAGAGATGATTCTATTTCCTGCTTCGTCAATCCGAGCTTCCGTGCCATAAAGTTCATAATGGTCTGGAACAATGAAACCGGAGATACCTCTTCCAAGATTAATGCCTAACCATACTTTATTTTCTTTGATTAGCTGAAAGATTTCTTTATAGGTTATCGCATTGATATTGCCTATAATAAGAAATTTCTTATCGTATTTGACTAACTGGCCCACATACTCTCTGAATAAAGAGAAAGGAGGATTGGTAACGACAATATCGGCTTGTTTTAACAGCTGTATGCTCTCCTGGCTGCGAAAATCACCATCGCCTTTAAAATAAAAGAAAGCAGAAGAATCCAAAATATCTTTTTCCCCACCATCACCTGTATATTCGTAGCAAAATGCCTTTTCGTTTTCTTTCGCATTGAACAAATCGTTAGTTTGTTCCTTGTAACAGGCAGTTATCAGCTTTTTCAGCCCCAGTTCTTTGAAGTTATGGACAAAATAGTTGAAAAAATTACTACTTCGCGGGTCATCGCAATTACAATAGACCACTTTGTCTTTAAAATGCTCTTTGTAATGCTGTAACTCACTGGTTATATCTGAAAGCTGAGTATAAAATTCGTCACTTTTTGATTTCTTAGCTTTTTGCAATAATGTATTAGTTGCGTTTCTTACCATGCCGTTCTGCTTTTAGTGGTCTGTTTTTGTGAGTTGATTGAACAAATCGCTGCCTAATACCTGCAAAGAGGTTTTTGAAATTTCAAGCATGATATCAAACATATCTTGTGCATTCCATTTTTCACCTTTTCCTTGTGTATAGATGGAAGCAGCTTGGAGCATAATCATTTTATCTCCGTGCTTTACAAACTTATTCTTGCATAAATTCGTATTGATTGGCATTCCATAATTTGCCGCAGTCAATCTGTCCAGCCTATTTAATGTTCCAGAATTATATTCCAGTGTTACAACTCTTCCGTCAGGTCTGGTTACTGAGATGGTTTCGGTCAGGAAATTTGAGCCTTCAAGAAACAGCACGTAAGGAAAATGAGATTCGGATAACATCAGATTGGTTATTTCAGAAATGTTCTTGTGAGATCTCTCTATCGCATTGCCGGCAGCCATCAGGTCTTGATTGTTATTTTTACCTACCAACTTACCTTTCCTGATATTTTCAATATCTTTCCCTTGATGCTTGGCTTCTGATACCAAAACGACCCTCCAATTATTATTATCATCTTTTACTTCTATAATACCACCATCAGGCATAATGTTTGAATGAGGTACAAAAAGTGTTTGTCCCAACTCTGGATCTACTTTTTTTAATGATTCATTTATTTCTTCTTTCTTAATGCTTGCCCTGTAGCGAAAAGATAGCTGTGGAAACTCTTCCTTCAAGTGTTCGATTACATAATGAGAAATTTTACCAACCGTCATATCGTGCAGTTTGGCTTCTTCACCGAAGATACCAATTACACCTTTCGATTCTTTTTGTTGTTCCGTTAATCTATTTGATTGATTCTTTTTAACCATATTTTTCTTCTGAGTATATTACTTCGCAAAATATACAAATATTTGTAAGTATAAAAGTTATTTTAAGCTCTACGATAAATCGCAGCAGTTCAGAATGTTCTATGAAACGCCTAATTGTTACCTCTAATTCCAAACTCAACAATTCAAATGTATAAATCAGACACAATTTTTCAATTGTATTTTCTTTGGTAAAGATAATACAAAACAAGTAAAGTACAAAATGAAAACGATATTTTCAAATTAAACTAAACTCTCTATATACTCGTTAAGTTTTTTATAGAAAGGATGTTTCGTCAGTGTTGCAACATCTCCCAAAATAATGAGTTTCATCCTTGCTCGTGTAATAGCAACATTCATTCGTCGCAGGTCATTCAGGAAGCCAATCTGTCCTTCCTCATTAGCCCTTACAAGACTGATAAGTATAACATCGCGCTCCTGGCCCTGGAAACCATCCACGGTATTGACAGTAATATACTGACGGTACGGCTTGAACCATGCATCCTTGCGTATCAGTTGGCGTAGATACTGCACCTGTGCCTTATATGGAGAAATCACTCCCACGTCTATACGCTCGTCAAGGAAGCGTTCACGACCGATTTTCTCTATATACTCCTTCAGTTTACCTACAGAGAGTTCGGCCTCCTGCTTGTTTATACGGCCATAATTCTCGCCTATAAACTCCTCATTACAGTCCATACCCTCTGTATTCACCCATTCTATAGGTGTATCGAAATCGAGGATACTGCGATATTTCACTTCGGGGGCCGACTGCAGCATTCCGCCATAGAACCAGTCGGAAGAAAAACGCATTATCTCATTGTTCATTCTGTACTGCACCTTCAGAAGAGAAACAGCCTGAGGTTTGTTTGCCACAATGCTTTGCATCAACGTATGTCCCAATCCTCCACGCAATGCCACAGGGCTTTTCACCGTAGGAGGAAGCTGACAATGGTCGCCGGCCAGTATCACACGGTCTGCTTTCGCTATAGGAATCCAGCATGCAGCCTCCAATGCCTGGGCAGCCTCATCAATGAACAATGTGCCGAACTTATGCCCCATAAGTACACGGTTAGCACTGCTCACCAACGTACAGGATATGACTCTTGCCTCGGCAAACAAAGATTCGTTTATCCTTATCTCCAACTCTGTGGCACGGTCTTTCAGAGAGTTAATCTTCAGTCTGATGCTTTCCCTGTCTGCGCCTTTACGGTTTACTGAATACAATTCGCGGATGGCCTTTCTTATGCTCCACAACTGTGAATAATCGGGATGCGACTCTAATTTTCTTTCGTATGTAAACGACAGCATCTTGTCATTCACCCTCGAAGGATTTCCTATTCTCAACACACTCACACCCCTGTCTACAAGCTTTTCGCTTATCCAATCTACAGCCATATTACTCTGTGCACACACCATCACCTGGTTCTCGCGGTGCAGAGTTTCGTATATAGCCTCCACAAGAGTAGTAGTCTTTCCCGTTCCCGGAGGTCCGTGTACGATAGCCACGTCCTTGGCATGAAGCACCTTATTGACAGCCTCTTCCTGAGTACGGTTAAGCCACGGGAATCTGATAGGATTGAAAGAAAACTCCGATACAGGCTGCTGTCCGTGGAAGATATCGCGCAACTCGGCAAGACGGTTGTTCTTCGCCCCTATCACACGGTTCAACGCCTCAAACATCAGACGATATGAAGTTTCATCAAAATACAGCTGCACTCCGAGCACATCATACCTCTGCAAGGCAATTATGGCATCCGGTCCGGGAAGTATCACCACCATACGGTCCTCGTCCACATAATTCACCGTTGCGACGAAATTCATATATGTCAGTCGCCCGACTGCATCCTGAGTAAAGAAACACACCGGACGGCCATATTCAAAAAGATGCTCTATCTCCTTATCCTCCGTACGGAATATCTCAACCACAAACTGATTGAGAGCATTATAGTAACTTCTTCCCACAGATATAGGATACCAGCACATTCCACGCTTCACCTTACGCCCTATCCCCATCACCTCCGTCTGCTGACGGAACTGTTCCTTTTCATACTCATATTCAGCCTTCAACAATTCATAATGATGCTGAAGATGAAGCACCGGAGATACTATATTCGATTTTTCCTTCATTAACTGATTCTTATTGTTTTGACGACGCTTTTTCCTTTAGCATATCAGCACGCGACTTGCTCTGGGTGACAAGATATACACCCGCAAAAATTGAGACCGCTGCAATAGCCTTTACCCATCCGAATGACGACATACCCATCAGTATAGCCACACTTGAACCGACTACGGGCTGCATATAGTTATACATACTGACAACCGTAGGACGAAGTGTCTTCTGACCTACAAGCATCAGAATATATGCGAAATATGTACCGAACAGTATCACATATCCAACCTGCATCCATACATCAATGGAGAATGAAGAAAACTGCATCTCCGAGAAATCCCTGTAAGAGAACGGTATGAAACAGATTGCTGCATAGCTGAACATCCATTTCATCAGAGTGAATACGCTATATCGTGCTATTAGTTTCTTGAAAATAGTAAGATAGCATGCAAAGCTTATCTGTGCAGTAACACACAGTACATCACCCAACACACTTCCCTCTTTCTCGCTACCACCGGTATTGCTGAGAATAAGCGCAAGAGCACCGACTGAGCCTAAAAGAATACCGCCAACCTTCAGCGGTGTGACAGGTTCTTTCAGGAATACGGCAGCTAATATCATTGTCACAATAGGCATTGTAGTAGTCATGATGGAAGCATCCACCGGCGAGGTAAGCGACAGGCCGAAAGTGTAGCATCCCTGATTACATACGATACCAAGCATTGATGCAAAAAACAGGAGCATTAGGTCGCGAGGCGGAACATCCTCTTTCTTGATAAATAATGATGTTATCCAGAAACACACCGCACCACCTATCATACGCATATTGGCAAGTGCAAGACCGGAAATACCGGCTTCCATGGCAGCCTTACCCACAGGTGCCATTAGCCCCCACATGCTGGCAGCAAACAAAAGCGCCAAATGGGCTTGCAGATTAGAACTCTTCATATCCTTTATACCTTAAATTTATTTTGCTGTGCAAAGTTACAAGATATTTGAAAAATTGACCGACTATGGTTGATTTATTCAAAGAGAATGACTAAATTTGTTGGATAAGAACGATAAAAGACACACAAATGAAGAAACAAGCCGAGTTCATAAAGCGTATTGTCATTAAAGGCCTTTGGGGCAGAAAAGACATTGCATGGGATTTGAGGAAAGACGTCAACATCCTCAGTGGAGTGAACGGTATAGGAAAAAGTTCCATACTCAACAGTTCTGTGAGAAGACTGAACGAAAACAATGAAGTAGAGCTGACAAACGGAATAAAAGACATAGTGACATTCACGTTCAGCCCGGAAGATGCAGATTTTATACCTTTCGACGTTATCCGCAATTTCGACCGTCCTCTTATCGACTTCGGGCTTCTGAAAAAGATAGGCGACCAGGATGTCCGTACTGAGCTTGACTGGCAACTCTATCAGCTGCAAAGACGCTATCTTGACTATCAGGTAAATATCGGCAACAGAATTATAGAACTTCTGACAAGCGGTGACCCCGAAAAACAGATGATGGCAGCAGAAATTTCAAGACCTAAAACCAAGTTCCAAGACCTTATAGACGAACTTTTTGCTGAAACGGGAAAGAAGATAAACCGCAAAAGCAATGAGATTCTTTTTGAACAGGACGGAGATATCCTCACTCCTTACAAACTATCGTCAGGAGAAAAGCAGATGCTTGTCATCCTCCTTACAGTACTTGTACAGGACAATGCACACTGTGCGTTGTTCATGGACGAACCGGAGATTTCGCTCCACATAGAGTGGCAACAAAGACTTATAACACTCATAAGAAGCCTTAATCCTAACGTCCAGATTATCCTGACCACCCACTCTCCTGCACTTATAATGAACGGATGGGTGGATGCAGTTACAGAAGTGAGCGATATTACTACTAATTAAAAAACAGGAACTATGGGAAAACGACTTACGGAAAACCTTTCATCATTATATATCGGTGCGGCCAACAATCTGAAGCCCAAACGCTCAAGAAGAAAGATTGTGGCCTACGTGGAGAGCTATGACGACATCTCGTTCTGGCGTGCCCTGCTCTCCGAGTACGAGAACGACAAGGTGTACTTCGAAGTTATGCTCCCATCTCAAAATTCGCTTGCCAAAGGTAAGAAAACCGTACTTATGAATCAGTTGGGCAACCAGCTCGGTGAAAATATGATAGCTTGCGTGGACAGCGATTACGACTATCTCCTTCAGGGTCGTACCAACACCTCACGCTACATGATAGAATGCCCGTACGTGCTTCAGACATATGCCTACGCCATAGAGAACTACCACTGCTATGCCGAAGGCCTGCACGATGTATGTGTGACAGCTACACTCAACGACCATAAGCTGATAGACTTTCCGGCTTTCATGAAAGTCTACTCAGAAATAGCATGGCCTCTATTCGTCTGGTCCGTGTGGTTCTACAGAAAACATATCCTTGCCGAATTCTCACTATTGGATTTCTGCTCATATGTCAAACTGGATCAGGTTAGTACCCGCTATCCAGAACGCAGCCTTGAGCATATGGCAAAGAAGGTAGAGAAAAAGTTACGTGACTTAGAGCGTAAACACCCTGAAGCCAAACGTGAAATAGAAGACCTTAAGAGGGAACTGCCCACACTCGGAGTAACATCCGACTCCACATACATGTTCATCCAGGGGCATCATATTATGGACAATGTAGTCCTCCGTCTGCTCATACCTGTATGTACCATTCTCAGACGTGAGAGAGAACAGCAGATTCACGACCTTGCCCTCCACAGCCTTCAGCTCCATAATGAACTGACAAACTACCA
>Reeses_p1__coassemble_372_pt1 | contig 29314 bp, 27 predicted proteins | sample Reeses_p1__metabat2_high_PE_011 | metagenome-assembled genome bin Reeses_p1 | reverse complement strand
AGTTTAACAGTTTATAAGTTTACGATTACCAACTTAGAAACCTACAAACTCACAAACTTATTACAATAATCAATATCTGTTAGCCGTAAGCTCAGCTATTTTCACTATTACCTTTACAGCCTTTTCTATAGACTGTACAGGAACGAACTCATATCTTCCGTGGAAATTCAGTCCCCCGGCAAAGATATTAGGACAAGGCAATCCCTTGAACGAAAGCTGAGCACCGTCAGTACCACCGCGGATAGCCTTAACCTTAGGCTCTACTCCGGCTTCCTTCATTGCTCCGAAAGCGATGTCGATGATGTGCATCAGCGGTTCCACTTCCTGACGCATATTGTAATACTGGTCTTTAAGCTCCACAGTTACAATTTCATTGCCATATTTCTCGTTTATTCTTTTTGCACATTCTGCAACCAAAGCCTTTCTGTTTTCAAACTTCTCTCTGTCATGGTCGCGAATGATATACGACAGTTCCGACTGTTCCACTTCGCCCTTCATTCCTACCAGATGATAGAAACCTTCGTAACCTTCAGTAGTGGCAGGAGTTTCGTCAGCCGGCAACATAGCCATAAATTCATTTGCCACAAGCATAGAGTTTATCATCTTGTTCTTGGCATATCCCGGATGAACATTCCTTCCTTTTATCGTCACTTTGGCAGCAGCGGCATTGAAGTTTTCAAATTCAAGTTCTCCCACTTCGCCACCGTCCATAGTGTAAGCCCATTTTGCACCAAATTTCTCTACATCGAACTTATGTGCTCCAAGCCCTATTTCCTCGTCAGGATTGAAACCTATTCTGATTTTTCCATGTTTGATTTCCGGATGCTCTTTCAGATATGCCACAGCCGATACTATTTCAGCAATACCCGCCTTATCATCGGCACCGAGTAGAGTATGTCCGTCTGTCACAATGAGGTCTTCACCCTTATGATCAAGAAGTTCGGGGAACTGCGAAGGAGAAAGAACTATATTATCCTTACTGCATAAAACTATATCAGTACCGTCATACTTTTCAACGATACGAGGCTTGACGTTTTCACCGCTCATATCTGGACTTGTATCCATATGTGCTATAAATCCTATCACCGGTATAGGTCTGTCCACATTAGCAGGCAGAGTGGCAAAAAGATAGCCGTTTTCGTCAAGAGTTATATCTTCAAGTCCAAGCTCCTGAAGTTCCTGCTGCAGATACTTTGCAAAAACCATCTGCTTAGCGGTACTTGGAGTTACGCCTGTATTCTCGTCCGACTGAGTATCAAAAGTCACATACTTTAAAAATCTGTCTATTACTGTCATGATGCTATCAATGTTAATTATTCATTGATGTAAAGTTAAAAAAATGGTTTCTAATAACAAAACTACATGTCCCTTTTTTGAGATTTTTCATACTCGGAAACTCATTTAAAAAGAAATAAGTCATAATAACCAAAAAGTATTATCAAAAAGACATCAAACTATTGAACAAGTTTCGTATTTTTGCGTCAAAACATATAAAAAGCATGAAACCATATCACACATTATTAATAATGTTACTATGCTTGTCCGTATGCCCCGACATGGTTATCGGCCAAGAACATGACGCAACCGGACAAAGCGGCATCGCTGTCGGCGATACGACGAAAGTGCCGAGCAAGAAAGAACTAAAGAAATTGAAAACGGCAAAAAGGAACGTACATTATAACATTTTGGGAGGACCGAGCTATTCGCCCGACATGGGAATACTAATCGGTGGAAGCAGCCTTGTCACTTTCAGGATGAACCCTAAAGACACCGCCATGAAACGCTCTGTAATACCGGCAAGCATAGCCGTCATGATAAGCGGAGGTGTAAGCATAATGGTAAAGCCGCAATTGTTCTTCAAGGACGACAAGTTCAGGATATTCGGGCAATTCCATTACAAAAACATAAAGGAAAACTACTACGGTGTGGGCTACGAAACCAACAAGAACTTCGAAAGAGGTAAAGAAACAAGCCAATACCGGTATAACGGGGCACAAATAAATCCCTGGTTCCTTTTCAGGATAAAAAAATCAAACTTCTTCGCCGGACCGCAAATAGACATAAACTACGACAATATGAGGAACGTTGCCCCAGGAATATTAAACGACGTATCGTACATACGAGCAGGAGGTACGGTCGAAGGATACAAAAACCTAAGTTCCGGCATCGGAATTATGCTGAGCTACGACACGAGAGATGTCCCAGCCAACCCTTACAAAGGCCTGTACCTCGACATAAAGGGCATAGCATATCAAAAATGGTTAGGCAGCGACAACAACTACTCGCGCATAGAATTGGACTACCGCCAATACAAGTCGGTAGGAAAAAGAAAGGTCCTTGCATGGACAGTACAGAGCAAAAACGTTTTCGGCAACAGTATTCCTCTTAACAAATACGTGCTTAGCGGTACGCCGTTCGACTTGCGAGGTTATTACATGGGGCAGTTCCGTGATAAATCCTCGCACGTGGCGGTAATAGAATACAGGCAGATGTTTAACACTAACAAAAGCAATTGGTTCAAGAGAATGGCAAGCCACCTTGGATATGTCGTATGGGGAGGAGCAGGAGCCATGGGACCGGGACCGGCAAAAATAGAAGGCGTGCTACCTAACGCCGGAATAGGGCTGAGGGTGGAAGTGCAGCCAAGGATGAACGTAAGGCTCGATATAGGAAGGGATTTCATAAGCAAGCAGAACCTGTTCTACTTTAACATGACAGAAGCATTCTGACAAAACATCATATATGGAAAAACTCCGCAAGACGATTGACATGCGGAGTTTTTTTTATGAGAAATCTTATTTGTATCAGAAGCAGCTTGAACCGTCGAAACAGTGTGTACAAACCTTACACTTAGGCAGTCCTATAGCTTCTATCAAAGTTTCAAGAGTATTGAATTTCAAAGAAGTCAGTCCGAAACGTGCCCTGATTCGTTCCACAAGTTCCTTGTATTCAGGCGAATCCGTAGTAGCATACTTGTCTAAGTTAGCATTTTCGTCACCTTCTATCTCCTTGATTATACGGCGAGTGATAAGCTCCATATCACTCTTTGACGAAGTGAACCCGATGAACGGACATCCGTAAATCAACGGAGGGCATGCAATACGCATATGCACTTCTTTTGCTCCGTAATCATAAAGGATGTTTACATTGTCGCGAAGCTGAGTACCGCGAACTATTGAATCGTCGCAGAACAAAAGTCTCTTTCCCTGAAGCATAGAGCGGTTAGGAATAAGCTTCATCTTTGCCACTAACGAACGCAAGTTCTGGTTGCTTGGAGTAAAGCTCCGTGGCCATGTCGGAGTATATTTTGCTATTGCACGGTGATACGGAATGCCCTTTCCTTCGGCATATCCCAAAGCCATACCTACACCCGAGTCAGGAATACCACATGCACAATCCACTTCCGAGTCATCAGTCTGTCCCATCTTATATCCCGAGGCAAAGCGTACTTCTTCCACATTTTTGCCCTCATAAGATGATACCGGGAATCCGTAATAAACCCACAAAAAAGAGCAGATTTGCATTTTATCGTTAGGTTTGCGCATCTGCTCCAGTCCGTCGGCACGCATACGGATGATTTCTCCCGGACCGACATATTTATCTATTTCAAAATCAAGGTTTGGCAAACTGCTTGACTCGCTTGTAGCAGCATACGCACCATTTTTCTTACCTATGATGATTGGCGTACGTCCCCACTTGTCGCGTGCCACGATTATTCCATCCTCAGTAAGAATAAGCATAGAGCACGAACCTTTTATCTTATTGAATACATTCTCTATACCATCCACGAAATCCTTTCCCTGAACAATAAGTAGCGCTATGAGCTCTGTCTGGTTTGTCTTACCCATGCTCATTTCAGACAAATGCATGTTTGATGCAAGAAGCTCTTCCACCAATTCCTCTTCATTATTGATTTTTGCCACTGTCACTATAGCGAACTTGCCCAAGTGAGAGTTTATCATAATAGGTTGAGGATCGGTGTCACTTATCACTCCTATACCGGCATTCCCCTTGAACTGTGGCAGTTCCGGTTCGAACTTGGTGCGGAAGTAAGAACTTTCCAAACTGTGGATAGAGCGCATGAAACCCTCACCGGCAGAGTAAGTAGCCATTCCGGCACGCTTCGTACCCAGGTGAGAATTATAGTCTGTGCCGTAAAACAAATCGGTCACACATTCAGCCTTAGAGACTGTACCAAAAAAACCTCCCATTCTTTTTTAAGCAATTAAATTAGTTTAAGCGGAACAAAAGTACAAAAAATTCAGAAAATATTCATAAACGTAAACCTATAAAGGTTACAAAAAAATCATTCAACCTACAAATTGAAAACAAAAACATATGTTTTACTTTGGATAGAGCTTTGTTTGTACTATCTTTACACAAAATAAAAACTTTAATTACAAATGATACATAAAACTTACAATGCTTATCTTTTCGATTTCGACTATACACTGGCCGACTCATCGCGCGGCATAGTGATGTGTTTCAGAAACGTACTCGCCATGCACGGACATGACGGCATCAGCGATGAATCGATAAAACGAACCATAGGAAAAACTCTGGAAGAATCGTTCACCATTCTTACAGGCATTGACGATAAAGAAACCTTAGCAGCCTACCGCAAAGAGTATGTAGCACAGGCCGACAGACTTATGACTGCCAACACCGTACTGTTTCCAGAAACGCTTGATGTACTGTCACGCCTAAAGGAAAGAGGAGCAAGAATAGGGATAATCTCCACAAAGTACAGATACAGAATCATGGAGCTCTTAGGAAAGAAACTTCCCGAAGGATTTCTTGACATAATAGTAGGTGGAGAAGATGTAAAGACACCTAAGCCATCGCCTGAAGGACTGACGTTCGCCATAAGCCATTTAGAATTAGAAGCAGCCGATGTTCTGTATTGCGGCGACAGCACCGTGGATGCGGAAACGGCACGCAACGCCGGAGTCGATTTTGCAGGAGTGCTGCACGGGATGACTACACGCGAAGAACTTGAGGCATATCCTCATGCAGGAATTGTGACCTCACTTGATGGCATACTATAAAGCCCACGGCAAGTGCCGAAGGCTCCTGTTTTTTTATTCTTTTATCTCAGGGATATTCAGTAAATGATATATAAAACTTACAAAGCTTGTCTTTTCAGTTTCGTCTGCAAGAAGTTTGAGTAACACGAGCGTGTAACGCGCGTAACACGTACGTGACACGGGCGTAACACGAACGTGTGACGCCAACTATTTCAGGGTATAAAAAAAACGATGACCGCCCATAAGGAAGCAGTCATCGCATAATATAGATTTCTAAAAGAGTATTATTCCTTTATTCTTATCAGGATGTTAGCTAAAATAGCAGTAAGTCCACCGGTAGTAATACCTGACGAGAAGATGTTCTTCACAGTTTCAGGCAACTGAGAAAGTATCTCCGGAACAAGCTCAACACTAAGACCGAAAGAGAAGCTCAACGCCATAACCAACGTAGCCTTTCTGTCAATCTTCTGAGAAGCGATAATACGTATTCCGGCAGCTGCCACAGTACCGAACATCAGCAGAGTGGCACCTCCAAGTACAGGTTCAGGCATAAGCGAGAACACAAGACCTACAGCAGGGAACAGCCCTAACAGGATAAGGAATCCTGCAATGAAATATCCCACATAGCGGCTGGCAACTCCGGTAAGCTGAATCATACCGTTGTTCTGAGCAAAAATTGAATTAGGGAAAGAGTTGAAGATACCTGCAAGCATAGAGTTGAAACCATCGGCAAGGATACCTCCCGAAGCACGCTTTACGAACTTCTCCCCTTCTACAGGCTCGCCTGAGATAAGCGAATTGGCAGTAACATCGCCATATGCCTCAATGGCAGTGATAAGATAGACGAGTCCCAGACCTATGATGGCAGAGATATCGAACGAGATTCCGTATTTGAAAGGTACAGGAATGTTGAAACCGCCGTAGCTCTGTACTGACGAGAAATCCACCATACCCAAAGTCCATGCAACTACATATCCCACGAGAAGACCTATAACGATGGAACTCATACGGAGATAGCGGTTTGAGCTGCGGTTGAAGATTATGATAAGCACAAGTACAAGTGCTGCAAGTCCTACATGCTGGAACGCTCCGAAAGTACCGTCGTTCTGCGCCGTTACGCCACCTCCACAGGCAGATATACCTACCTTGATAAGGCTCATACCGATAAGGGTCACCACGATACCTGACACAAGCGGAGTGATAATCTTACGTGTGTATTTCAGTACGCGGCTGATAAGCATCTCCACAGTAGAGGCTGCTATAGTAGCTCCGAAGATAGAGGATAAACCTCCTGTCAGTCCGGCAGAGATGATAGGACCGATAAAAGAGAAACTTGTTCCCTGAATACAGAGGAGTCCGCAACCGATAGGTCCTACTCTCCTGCACTGTATGAAAGTAGAAATGCCTGATGCGAAAAGTGCCATGGAAACAAGGAAACCTGTTGTTTCGAGGTCAAGTCCCAACGCTCCGGCTATGATAAGCGGAGGAGTGATGATTGCCACGAAAATGGCCAGCAGATGCTGCAGGGCCGCAAAAATGGTATCCTTCAAAGGTGGGCGGTCGTTAAGTCCGTAAATCAGCCCCTCGCCCGGGGCAACATTCTGTTCATTTTCCATTTTTTGATGTTAGTTTTTTGAGTTGTTTGGTTTTTAATCTTCTTTTAGAACAATCTTGCAATCGTCAAGACTTTCAATAATCGCAAGCGATTCCACATGTACACCCATACTTCTGAGCTGTTCGCCTCCATGCTGGAATGACTTTTCGATAAGGAATCCCATTCCCACCAACTCGGCACCGGCCTTGTTTACGAGGTCGATAATGCCTTTGGCGGCATTTCCGTTGGCAAGAAAATCGTCGATGAAAAGCACTTTGTCGCCCGGACACAGATAATCACTGCTTACACAGACATCGTAGTTTCTGTCTTTCGTGAATGAATAAACCGTAGTGGTAATCATGTTCTCCATTGTGCTTGGTTTCTTCTTCTTGGCAAAAACCACAGGGAGTTCGAGCAAATAGCCCACCATAATGGCAGGAGCGATACCACTGGCTTCGATGGTCAGCACTTTGTTAATTTTTGTACTGGCAAAACGCCTTACAAATTCCACCGCCATGGATTTCATCAGAATAGGGTCCATCTGATGATTGATAAAGTTGTCAACTTTAAGGATACCACCTTCAAAACATTTTCCGTCGCGCAATATCCGTTCCTTCAGTGCTTTCATACTTGCAACTAATAATTAAAAGAGTTTCTAAATGATTTTGAAAATGCAAAATTACAAGAAAATTCTTTATGTGTTACAAAATAATAACAATATATTATGCAGAAGTACCAACTAATACTATATCATCGAGTGTTATTACGTTCCAATCGCTTACTTCATTGCCAGTCATAATCAATTTGCCATCGACAAGTCTGAGAGTTATCTTATGAAAACTTCCTCCTGAAAAATCTGTTCCCAGACTTGCCTTAGCCTCATATTTCTGCCCGCTACGGATATAGCGTATGGTGAAACTCAGAGAACTGTCCAACGAAACAGGGTTTATCAGGACTGCTATGTCATGCGAAGGCAAATCTTCTATGGTAAGGACATCACCGCCCGGGCTGCCGAAAGCAATCATTCCTCCGGAAGCGGAATCAAACGAATAGGTATGGGGAGTTACTATTCCTTTGCCCGTAAATGTACATCCGGTTATGGTAAGCGAATTCGACAAATCATCTCCCACAACGCTAAGATAAAGAAGCGAATAGACATGTTCCAGGGAATTATCACCGGAGAACGATACTGTTCCGTTGTTATCAGCATAGGACGCCACTACCCTGCCGACAAGAAAATCCTTATCGCCGATATCCTCCAGACTGCCGGACTGTTCGGACAAATCAGGCATCGGCACTGCATCAGGTGTCACTCCGGAAACTTCGTCGCATGGATAATATGCCAGAAACTCAAAATCATCCGTACGGTTCTCCCACTCTACTGATACGGAGGATACCCAACGCGAGTTCTGATATGACCACATCACAGGAGTATTCCCCGGCAGGACGAACATACCCAACTTATCGCCACCGGAGAATGTGACCGTTCCATCTGTTTCCGTAACGGTTTTAGTCTGGGATTTACCTCCAATTTCTACAAAAAGCCTTACAGCCATATCATCTTCGGGCGATTCAGACTGCTTGTCGCACGAAACGCAGAAAAGTAAAAACAGTACTGGTAGAATATATCTTTCAATCATAAAATAATCTGTTTGTAATATTCAAACTCCAAAACATGCGCAATGTACCACTCAGTATAAAAAAAAACACTATAATTTAATATTATGAATATTATTGCTTACATTTGTTCGAATAAAAAACTAAACATATCATATGAAAAAATTCAATCTTTTATTTGCTCTTGTATTACTTTCGTGCTATTGGAGCTTTGCGCAACAGGCCAAATATGTATTTTATTTCATTGGCGACGGAATGGGTGTAAATCAGGTTCAGGGAACAGAGCTTTTCCAAGGTGAACTCAAAGGAGAAATAGGTATCTCTCCGCTATGCTTTACACAATTCCCGGTATCTACAGTGGCTACTACATTTTCTGCAACCAACGGTGTGACGGACTCGGCAGCAGCCGGAACCGCTTTGGCTACAGGAAACAAGACCAAAAACGGTGCCATAGGAGTGTTGAAAGACTTGGAAACACCGGTAAACAGTGTTGCCGTATGGGCAAAAAACAGTGGCAGAAGAGTCGGTATCGCAACAAGTGTCAGTGTAGACCATGCTACTCCTGCTGCTTTCTATGCTCACGAAGCCGGACGAAGCAGCTATTATAATATAGGTGCCGACCTGTACAGAGCCGGATTTGACTTCTACGCAGGTTCAGACTTTGTAGAACCGGAAAACAAAAAAGACAAAAACGCTAAAAACCTCTACAAGATGGCCGACGAATATGGTTACTGCATAGCCAGAGGTTATAATGAATATACAAAGAAAAGCGACAAAGCTGACAAAATGATTCTTTTCCAGAGCAAGGAAGCATCGGAAAAAGACAGAAGCGCTATTCCATATGCTATTGACAGAACAGAAAAGGATTTGTCGCTCGAGGATATCACACGTTCTGCCATCGACTTCCTGTCGAAAGATATGAGCAAGGGGTTCTTCCTGATGGTAGAGGGCGGAAAAATAGACTGGGCTTGCCACAGCAATGATGCGGCAACAGCTTTCCGCGAGGTACAGGATTTCGACAATGCAATCAAAATAGCTTATGAATTCTACAAGCAGCATCCGGACGAAACTCTTATTGTAGTGACTGCCGACCATGAGACAGGCGGTATAGTATTGGGTACAGGACAATACAAGCTCAACCTGAAAGCTCTCGAAAGCCAGGAAATGAGCGAAAGCGGATTCACAAAGGTACTGAATGCTATGCGCAAGAAATACAAAAACAATGTTCCATGGGAAGCTGTAAAAGAATCATTGGAAGAGAATTTCGGCTTCTGGGACGAAATAAAGCTGACAGAGAAACAGGAGGAACGTCTTTTAAGTGTCTATGAAAAGACTCTGAAAGGCCAGAAGGCAAAAATGGAGAAAAGCGAATATGCACATGATGAAGCTCTTGCAGCGGAAGCTAAACGTATAATAAGCGAAACTGCCCTCATAGGATGGACCAGCGGCGGACACTCGGCCGGATATGTACCTGTGTTTGCCATCGGTGCCGGAGCCAGAAACTTCAGCGGCAGACTGGATAACACTCAGATTCCGGCACTGATAGCGAAAGCTGCCGGATATACTGTAGAGAAATAAATGTTCATCAGCCGTTCGCCAACCGTTCAGTAGACATTCACTGAACAGCCGGTGAACGGCTGATAAACTATAATCACAGATTATTCAAACGTGAAATAATGGCTTAGTCTGCTTATATCCTCATCGGAAAATTCCTTGAACATCGATATCTGCGACATCCCGCTGATGCGTCCGCGTTTGCGTCTGAAATCGACAATTGCCTTTGCCTTATGGAAATCCATATATGGATGGGAACGCAACTCTTCTATACTTGCTTTATTGACATTTATCTTACGGAAAACATCTGATTTCACCTGAAACCACACGAGTAAAGTCGAGTCTACATATTTTACCTCAAGAAGCTGTCCGACATCATAAAAACCTCCCAAACGGTTTCTGTAACTTACTATATTTTTGGAAATGACTCTTCCTATACCGGGTATCTTCTTCAGGATTGAAGTGTCAGCACTGTTCACATCTATGACAATTCCGGAAGAATATTTCTCCTGCCTGGGAAATCTCAATGAATCTTTCTTTGGCTTCCTTACCTCATACACAACAGTGTCCGGGGATTTCTTTTTCTCAAATGCTGTCCACTCATTCTTTCTGTAAATCCTGTTCTTATAATTCCGTTCGCGTTCCTGCCTTTCCTTTTCAATCTTACAATAAAGGGAGTCGGCTATGAGCAATGGTTCTGCTACAATTTCCACCTTATCCTTGTTCGCCTTCTCTCCTACAAGCAGAAACAGAAGCAGAACAAGGATAATCAGCAACAGCACAATAACTCTGCGCTGACTGCGTGTATAGAAGAACCAGTCTTTCCACATATCGAGAATTATCAGTTAGAATAATCCCAATTCATTGAGGAAGATAAGCATTATGCCCAAAGGTGCTATAAACTTCAGAATAAAGATATACAGAGGATAATATGTCGGTTTCAGCGCACCGTAGTTGGTAGCCTCTCCCTTGACAATAGCCTTATTGAGCACCCAGCCTACAAAAATGGCTGACAACATTCCGGAAACGGGAAGCATGATTTTTGCAGTCAGATAATCGAGGGCATCGAAGAAATTCATGCCTGCTATCTTGAATCCGCTCCATTCGCCCAATGCCAATGATGAAACCACACCTATCGTCCAGCAGCCTAAAGAGACTATAGTAGCTGCTCTTCCTCGCGTAAGCCCGAACTTTTCGTGAAGAAATGCTGTAGAAACTTCATGAAGCGAAATGGTTGATGTCAGTGCTGCCAACGCAAGAAGCAGATAGAAAGACATGGCACATACTATAGCAAGGAACGGTACTGCGGAAAAGGCCTGCTGGAATACATTCGGCAAGGTTATGAATATCAGCGAAGGACCTGAACCCGGATTTATACCTACGGAGAATGCTGCCGGGAAAATGATAATGCCTGCCAGAATAGCTACAAAGGTATCTATTATACCTACGCTCATAGCCGTGTGGCCAAGTCGCGTTTCCTTACCGAAATATGAAGCATAGGTGGACAGACATCCCATACCAAGGCTCATGGAGAAGAAAGCCTGACCCATGGCACCGAGAAAGACCTCTGGAGTTACCTTACTGAAATCGGGTTTGAAAAGGAATTCCAGTCCCTTCTCCGCTCCGGGAAGTGTAACGGAACATATCGCCAAAAGAACAACCAGAATAAAAAGTACAGGCATCAGAACCTTGGAAGAACGCTCGATACCATTCTTTACTCCCTTCACTATCACAATGTGGGTAAGAAGCATAAAGACCGTAAGCCATATTATAGGACGCAAAGGGTCGGAAGAAAACTCATTGAACATGGCTATAAATCCTTCGGCATTCTTACCTTCGAATCCTCCTATGGCTGCCTGAAGCAGATACTCCAAGGTCCATCCTGCCACAACCGAATAATATCCCAATATAAGAAATCCGGTAAGTACACCGAGATAGCCTACCCACTTCCATTTCGTTCCCGGCGCCAATACACTGAACGAACCTCCTGTACTTGCCTTTGCACTACGGCCTATGGTAAACTCTGCCACCATAATAGGCAGACCAAATATAAATATACATCCTAAATATATAAGAATGAAAGCTGCACCACCGTGATTGCCTGCCTCGTATGGGAATCGCCATATATTACCCAATCCCACTGCCGAACCTGCCGCCGCCAATATCGCTCCCAATTTACTTCCAAAACTAACTCTGTCGTGATGATGTTGCATAAAAAAACATATTAAATGATAAATAGAACTGTTTTACGGCACAAATGTACGAAAAATATTATATTTTTGGCGAGAAAATTAATATTTATAACATGATTACATATTTAAAGCGTTATCCGCTGTCTATTTTAGTAATAGCAGCAATATTGTATCTGTCGTTTTTCAAACCACCGCAGACATCCATCAGCGAGATAAAGAACATAGACAAAGTGGTTCATATATGCATGTACGGAGGTCTGACCGTAATACTGTGGTCTGAGCATCTCAGACAGCATTTTCCCTTAATCAGGAAGCATCTGATAATCGGTGGAGTAATATGTCCGATTATAATGAGCGGACTTATAGAAATAGGACAGGCCACACTCACGGAAACAAGAGGTGGCGACTGGATGGATTTTCTGGCAAATATCACCGGAGTAGTATTGGGAAGCATCTTCAGCTATTATGTATTGCGCCCATACATATGGAAGAAACGTAAAAAATGACAATTCGGATATAAAGAAAGTGCCCATCAGGCAATATCAATACAAAACCTGATGAGCACTTGAAATATAAGAAGAAATCTTTAGTCTTCCTTAACTTCCCAACCTAATGCACTTGCACCGAGAACTGCAGCATCGGCATCCTTAAGCTGTGAAAGTAACAATTTAGTCTTACCGGCATAAATCTTAAGAACATTTTCATCCATAGCTTTCTGGATAGGCTTCATAATAAGATCACCAGCCTTTGCAAGACCACCGAACAGGATAATAGCTTCCGGACTTGAGAATGCAATAAAGTCAGCCAAAGCTCTACCGAGAATCTTTCCTGTATATTCGAAAATATCCTGAGCAAGTTTATCGCCCTTGATTGCAGCATCATATACATCCTTCGAAACAATTTCTTCTGCAGGAATTTCTCTAAGCAAACTTGGTTCAGAACGTGCTACAAGGAATTCGCGTGCTGTACGTGCAACACCTGTAGCAGAGCAATAAGTTTCAAGACAACCCTTGCGTCCGCATCCGCAGATACGACCGTCACGTTCTACAATCACGTGACCAAGCTCACCGGCAAAACCATCGTGGCCATATACCAGCTGGCCGTTTACTACGATACCGCTACCTACACCTGTACCAAGTGTAATCATGATGAAATCTCTCAATCCGCGTGCAGCGCCATAAGTCATTTCACCGATTGCAGCTGCATTGGCATCGTTTGTAAGAGCTGTAGGGATTCCCAACTTGTCTTCAAACATGGCAGCCAAAGGAATAACTCCCTTCCAAGGAAGATTAGGAGCAAACTCGATAGTTCCTTTATAATAGTTACCGTTAGGCGCACCTACACCCATTCCTTTAAACTTCTCAGCACCGCCAAACTGCTGCAAAAGAGGGATAAGCTTTTTGCAAACAGCATCTACATATGCTTCTATTTCATCGTATTCCTGAGTTTTGATTGAATCGGAAGCCAAAACGTTTCCACGAGAATCAACTACACCGAACACGGTATTAGTACCGCCGATGTCCATACCAACCACATAGGGTTTTTCCATATTTACAGTCATGACATTTATTGTTTAGGGTTAATTATTGAGACAAAAATATACAATTGGCAATAATCACACAAATTTTTCAAATAAATATTAATCCGAATATATAAGTTTTTTTCATAAATTAGCAGCGTATTTACTAATCCACTGACAAAATGATTCATCTGAAAGACATAAACAAGACGTATCACAACGGCGCTCCTCTTCATGTACTGAAGGGTATAAACCTCGATATAGAAAAAGGGGAATTTGTATCTATCATGGGAGCATCCGGCTCAGGAAAGTCCACATTACTTAATATATTGGGAATACTTGACAACTATGATACAGGGGAATATACACTGAACGGTGTGCTGATAAAGGACCTCAGTGAAACAAAAGCTGCCGAATACAGAAACAGAATGATTGGTTTTATATTCCAGTCGTTCAATCTGATATCGTTCAAGAATGCGATGGAAAATGTTGCGCTTCCATTATATTATCAGGGAGTGAGCAGAAAGAAAAGAAACGAGCTCGCAATGGAGTATCTTGATAAATTGGGACTGAAGGAATGGGCACACCATATGCCGAACGAACTCTCCGGAGGACAGAAACAGAGGGTCGCAATAGCAAGGGCTCTTATCTCCAAACCGGAAATAATATTGGCCGACGAACCTACAGGAGCGCTTGACAGCAAGACTTCTGTTGAAGTAATGAACATTCTGAAAGAGCTTCACGAGAAAGAAGGACTTACGATAATAATAGTGACTCACGAGAGCGGAGTGGCGAACCAGACTAACAAGATTATCCATATCAAGGATGGTATAATAGAAAAGATAGAAGACAACATAGACCACAACGCATCACCTTTCGGCAAGAACGGATTCATGAAATAACACATAGGAAAATGACAGATCTTATTCAGGAAATATACGGAACGATAATGCGTAACAAGCTGCGCACGGCCTTGACCGGCTTTGCAGTAGCGTGGGGAATATTCATGCTTATTGTCCTTTTAGGAGCCGGAAACGGACTGATACACGCATTTGAAAACCAGTCGGCAGACATGAAGATGAATTCCATGAAGATTTATCCGGGAGTGACATCGAAAGCCTACAACGGACTAAACGAGGGAAGAAACATATCTCTGAATGAGAGTGACATGAAAATCACCTCCAAACGTTTCAAGAACAATATTACCACTGTAGGAGCAACCACAAGCCATAGCGGAATACTTACTTACGGAAAAGAAAATGTAAGCATAACCATAAACGGAGTATTTCCGAATCATATGGAAATGGAACCTATGAAACTCGTAAAAGGAAGGTTCATCAACAAGCGCGATATGGAGGAAATGAGGAAAGTGATAGTCCTTCATCAGAAAACGGCAGACATTCTGTTTCCAAAGTCGGAAGGAATAGGTAAATATATTACTTCGCAGGGGGTTATGTATCAGGTAGTAGGAATATATTCCGACCAGAACAGTTTCTCGCCAAGCGCATTGGTACCGTTCAGCACTCTACAGCTGATTTACAGCAAAGGCGACAGTATAGAAAACATTATATTTGCCACAGAAGGGCTTACAGACCAGATGAGCAACGATGAGTTCGAGAAACAGTACCGTGCAGCAATAGGCAAAAACAATAACTTTGCTCCGGACGACGACAGCGCGATATGGATATGGAACAGATTCACACAGTATCTGCAGCAACAGTCGGCTACTAATATCCTCAACATTTCAATATGGGTGATAGGTATATTCACCCTGCTGAGCGGAATAGTGGGTGTAAGCAATATCATGCTTATAACCGTGAGGGAAAGAACACATGAATTCGGAATAAGAAAGGCTCTCGGAGCCAAACCGGCCTCGATACTATGGCTTATCATCTCGGAGAGTGTTGTCATAACCACATTTTTCGGATATATAGGAATGGTGGCCGGAATAGCAGCTACGGAATATATGAATGTAGTAGCCGGGAAGCAGGTAGTAGATGCCGGTGTCTTCTCGATGACATTCTTCGAGAATCCTACCGTAGATATAAAAATAGCCATACAGGCCACACTGACACTTATCATAGCCGGAACACTTGCCGGACTGTTCCCTGCAAGAAAGGCTGTGATGATACGACCTATTGAAGCACTTAGAGCAGACTGATTATGAGAAGATTTGATTTGGATACATGCGAGGAAATATTCCTCACCATAACAAGAAACAAGACTCGAAGCCTGCTTACGGCTTTCGGGGTTTTCTGGGGTATATTCATGCTTGTAGCTCTTATGGGCGGAACAAAAGGTGTACAGGACCTTATGGCAAAACAGTTCGTAGGATTTGCCACAAACTCCGGCTTCATGGGCACAAACCAAACAAGCAAGGCATACAAAGGTTTCCAGCAGGGACGCTTCTGGGATCTTACGAATACCGACGTGGAAAGAGTACGTCGAAGTGTGCCGGAAATAGAAGTTGTGACTCCAAACATTACAAAATGGGGAATAGACATGGTCTACAACGAGAACAAGACTTCCGGCACTCTGAAAGGTCTTTATCCAATATACGCAAAGATAGAGGAACCGCAAATCACGATGGGGCGTTATATCAACGATATGGATATTGTGAACAAAAGAAAGGTATGCGTTCTTGGAAGCAGAATATTCGAAAGTCTTTTCCCAGACAAGAACAATCCATGTGGAAAATACATTGAGGTGAATGGAATTTACTATCAGGTGATAGGTGTAAACATGGCTGCCGGAAACATGTCGGTACAAGGACAGGCGGAAACATCTATCATTATTCCTTTCTCCACTATGCAGAACACCTATAATTATGGCGACAAGATACAGATGCTCAGCTTTACGGTTAAGAAAGGATATGCCGTAAGCGAGATTCAGAAAAAAGTGGAATCTGTCATCAAACATGCACATAATGTACATCCGGACGACAAGCAGGCTGTAATCAGCGTAAATGCTGAAGCCATGTTCGGCATGATGGACAATCTGTTCTCCGGCATAGAGGTTCTCGGATGGATGGTAGGACTCGGTACTCTACTGGCAGGAGCCATCGGCGTGAGCAATATCATGATGGTGACAGTAAAGGAAAGGACTACCGAGATAGGTATCAGAAGAGCCATAGGGGCACGCCCCAATGATATACTGAGCCAGATTCTTACAGAGAGTATGGTACTTACGATAATAGCCGGAATGAGTGGAATATCCTTTGCGGTATTCCTGCTAAACATAGTAGAACAGGCACTCTCCTCTCCTACATCCGCCGCACACTTCCAGATAAGTTTCTGGGGAGCTATCGGAGCTTGCATATTACTGCTGATATTAGGTCTGCTGGCCGGACTGGCACCTGCCTTCCGAGCCATGGCAATAAAGCCTATTGAGGCTATCAGGGATGAGTGATGGAGAATTAAGAATGAAAGATTAAGAATTAAACAGTCAAAGGTCAATAAACTTAAAAACTCAAAAACCAAATTATATGAAGAAATTTATCAGAATAGGTATAATGGTAGTCATAGCACTGCTGTTCCTTGGAACTTTCGTATTTCTCTATCAGAAATCACAACCAAAAGACGTTGAATACAATCTGTCTAAAGTAGTCAAGTCCGACATAGTTCAGACCACTGTAGCAACAGGAAAGATAGAGCCTCGAGATGAAGTACAAATCAAGCCACAGATTTCGGGTATCATATCAGAAGTCTACAAGGAGGCCGGCGAGAACGTGAAAAAAGGAGAAGTAATAGCCAAAGTCAAGGTTATCCCTGAATTGGGACAGCTCAACTCGGCAGAAAGCCGTGTACGTCTGGCTGAGATGAACGGACGTCAGGCCGAAATCGATTTGGAAAGAATAGAAAAACTGTATGAGAAGAAGCTCGTAAGCACTGAAGAGTATGAGAAGACACTGCTCACTACAAAACAGGCTCGCGAAGAGATACAGGCTGCAAAAGATAACCTGGAAATCATAAAGGAAGGTATCACAAAAAACAGTGCCTCGTTCAGCAGTACACTAATCCGTTCCACTATCAACGGGCTTATCCTCGATGTACCTATCAAGGTGGGTAACTCTGTTATCATGAGTAATACTTTCAATGACGGTACTACCATCGCAACCGTAGCCGATATGAGCGACCTTATATTCCGCGGAAATGTAGATGAAACTGAAGTTGGAAAAATAGCAGTCGGAATACCTGTAAAAATCACATTAGGAGCATTGCAGGACATGGTTTTCAGCGCAACCTTGGAATACATTTCGCCGAAGAGTGTGGAAAACAACGGTGCAAACCAGTTTGAGATTAAGGCTGCCATAACCGTTCCTGACAGTGTTACAATCCGTTCTGGCTACAGCGCTAATGCCGAAATAGAACTCCAAAGAGCAAACAATGTTCTCAGCATACCGGAAAGCGCACTCGAATTCAAAGGCGACTCCACCTTCGTGTTCCTGCTTACAGACAGTGTATCTGGCCAGAAATTCGAGCGTAAGACTGTAACTACCGGAGTAAGCGACGGAATAAACGTAGAAGTAAAGTCAGGACTTAAGGAAAATGACCTTGTACGCGGACTTAAAAAAGAATAATGTGAAACAGTTTAACAAAGAACTGATATGAAGAACAGAATAATAACTGCTTCTGCACTGATGGTTCTGCTTTCTGCCAATGTCTGTGCCCAGGAGAAATGGGACTTGGAGAAATGTATCACCCACGCAATAGAAAACAATCTCAGCATAAAGCAGCAGGAAGCATCGAAGGAGCAAAGTGCAGTAGAGCTTAACACTGCAAAATGGAGCAGACTACCAGACCTGAACGGTAGCGCATCACACTCTTTCAATTTCGGACGAAGCCTTCAGGCCGACAATACATACAAGAGCCTGAACACACAGAATACGGCATTCAATCTGAATACAAGCATTCCGCTTTTCACCGGATTGAAAATCACACACAATATCGCACTTGCCAAACTGAATCTTCAGGCTGCAACCGAGGATTTGAACAAGGCCAAGGAGGATATAAGCATACAGGTAGCCTCAGCATACCTTCAGGTTCTTTTCAACGAGGAACTTGCGCAGGTGGCCCATCTGCAAGTGGAACTGAGCAAGGAAATGCTCGCACAGAAGGAGGCATATTTCAAGACAGGCAAAGCATCTGAAGCCGAATGGCTTGAAGCAAAGTCAAGAGTGGCACAGGACCAGCTTTCGGCCGTACAGGCTGACAACAATTACAAACTGACCTTACTCGATTTGAGCCAGCTGCTTGAACTGCCTTCTCCGGATAATTTCTCTATAGTATCTCCACAGGCCGACATGGAGGAATATATGGGCAGCATTACTTCGCCTACAGATATCTACAACCAGGCTGTACTGTTCAAACCTTCCATCAAAGCAGCCCAATACAGACTAGAAGGTGCAGCAAAATCTGTCAAGATAGCGAAAAGCGCATACTATCCACAGCTCAGTTTCGGAGCCGGTCTGAGTACAAACTACTATAAAGTGGCAGGAATGAAAAATCCTGTATTCGGTTCGCAGTTAAGGGATAATTTCAGCCAATACTTCGGATTTCAGTTGAACATTCCTATATTCAACCGTTTCAGCACAAGAAACCAGGTGAGAAGCGCACGCATACAGCAGAACACACTGAACTGGCAGCTTGAAGACAGCAAGAAAGCTCTCTACAAGGAAATACAGCAGGCATACTATAACGCCATAGGAGCTGAAAGCAGATATGAGAGCAGCCTTACTGCCGACCAGGCAGCGGAAGCTTCTTTCAATCTGATGAAAGAGAAATACGCGGAAGGCAAAGCAAACGCTACGGAATACAACGAAAGCCGTACAAGCTGGATGAAAGCCATATCAGAAAGGCTTCAGGCCAAATATGACTATATATTCAGAACAAAGATTCTTGACTTCTACAGGGGGGTACCTCTGACTCTGAAATAAAAAGGCATATTCACAAAACGCACAAAAACGACAATATCTGACAGTCCGGAACTGATAGAATATTGCCGTTTTTTTATTATCCTTAAACTTTTACCTTACTAAAAAACAATACTATTTATAACAAGAGAGATATGTATATTATGAAAAAACTATTACTTCCGATTTAAATTTCGCGTATTGACCTACGCGTAGAACTTCTGTCAAGACGTTCACTCCTTCTGTTTCCAACTTCTTCCTTTCTTTTATCGCGACGTTCGTATCTGTCATGCTTGTCATAATCATGCTTGGGCGGACGTGATACTGCAGGAGGTGCAGGCTTTGACGGACAAACCGGTCTTGAAGGCGGAACAGGTCTTTGCGGCGGACATACAGGTCGTGGAGGTCTTACCGAAGGATTTGGCCGTCCGAAATCATGAGGTCTGTATTCCGGTCTGCACTGAAAATGTCCGGCATAGACCTTATGGTTGTAATGCTTTCGGAAGTTCTTTTTATAATAACTCACTCCACCGCAGTACCGACGCCCATGTACTCCTCTGTATGAGTAGTAATGTGCCGGCAATCCATAGTAGAAGAAACGTCTGTCGGGATATACCTTATATATACGCACATAACATACATTATTGACTGCATATATAGGACGGAAGAAATAATCTATAGACATAAACTTGGCATATGACGCACTTGACAGAATCCATCGCAGGTCGTCGTTCCGTTCGTCAAGATATCTGTAGTAGGCATCCATAGCACGTGCATCAGTACGCGACAAAGCCGAAACATATGGGTCTACATTATTAAAGAAGTCAAAGTTAATCTCGAACAGGTCGTTATACTGACGTTCGTTAAGCTTAAGTTCAAAAGCCATTCTGTCTGTCAAGAAACGTGCATTGACCCTCACATCACCCAAATCGAGGGCCCGGGCAGGCAATACAAACATAAATGCAGCAACTGCCATCAGCGTTAAATAAAATCTTCTCTTCATAATCTTACTGTTTAAATTTCCTGATACAAAAATAGGAGGATAAAAATCCCCCTACAACAGAATATTCCCAAACGTTTTTAGGAAAGTTCCTACAGTGTATAGGATAAATCCTACACACCTATTATCCTTAAGCCAAGCGTATTCCCTGCTCGCCTTCGAGCACTATCAGGCGTTTCTTGTAAAGGTCGCCCACAGCTTTCTTGAATGTCTTCTTGCTGACACCGAATGTATTGTAAATAACATCGGCTTCTGTCTTGTCATTCAAAGGTGTGGAACCGCCGTTGCTGCGTATGTATTCCAAAAGAGTGTCTGCAAAGTCCTCTACCTTCTTCACTCCACCCTTCTGAAGTTCAAGGTCTATCTTACCGTCCGGACGTACCTGCTTAATATAAGCCGGCATCTTCATACCTATACGCACGTCGGTAAATATCTCGTTCTTGAAAATCATACCACCGAATTTATTGTCGACGATGACTTTATATCCAAGGTCTGTTTTCTGCCATACCAGGATTTCCACTTCATCGCCTGCATTGTATTCAGGCATGTCCTTTGAGAGATATTTCTCTACTTTTGCTGATGCAACGATACGGTAGCTGTCCTCGTCGAGATGAACATGGACCACATACGAATTTCCTTTCAGCATCTTCATCTTCTGTTCGCGGAAAGGCACGAAAAGGTCTTTCATCAGTCCCCAGTCGAGGAAAGCGCCATACTGATTCACCCATGCCACTTCAAGACAGGCAAACTCGCCTACCTTAACGTAAGGCTGTAAGGTAGTTGCTATCAGACGCTCGTCCATATCGAGATAAATAAACACATTCAGTACGTCACCAGGCTTGCATCCCTGAGATACATAACGTGTAGGCAACAGTATCTCGCCATCTTCGCTGCCATCAAGATAAACCCCGAAATCTACTTCCTTTACGACTTCCAGAAGGTTATATTCTCCCAATTTAATATGACTCATATGGTTTAAGTTTTTAAGTTTTTGAGTTTTTAAGTTTGTGAGTTAGTTGACAAAACCTTTCTATCAGCTTGTAACTGTAGCCTTGTCAACTCATAATTATTAATTCTTAATTATTCATTAACACTAAACTATCCTTCCGTCCAGCATATGAATGGTACGGTCGGTCTGACTTGCCAGTCCTTCGTCGTGGGTGACAATCACAAAAGTCTGGCCAAGTTTGTCGCGCAGTTCAAAAAACAGGTTGTGCAGTTCCTCCTTGTTCTTAGTGTCAAGACTTCCGGACGGCTCGTCGGCCAATACTACAGAAGGATTGTTAATCAAAGCTCTTGCCACGGCTACCCTCTGTTTCTCACCGCCGGAAAGTTCGGCCGGCTTATGCGATGCACGGTCCGAAAGTCCGAGAAACTTCAGCATATCGAGAGCCTGCTTGCGTGCATCATGAGCCGATACACCTTTTATCATAGCCGGAATGGTGACATTCTCGAGTGCGGTAAACTCCGGAAGCAACTGATGGAACTGGAATACGAAACCTATCTCCCTGTTTCTGAAAGCTGAGAGTTCCTTCTCCTTCATACGGCTCACGTCGGTACCGTTGATTATCACACGTCCTGCATCAGCCCTGTCGAGTGTTCCTATAATCTGAAGCAATGTGGTTTTACCCGCACCGCTCGGACCTACGATACTTACCACTTCACCCTTGTCGATATTAAGGTCTATTCCCTTGAGAACCTGAAGTTGTCCGAAACTTTTTGTTATTCCTTCTATCTGTATCATCGCTTAATCAGATTTTTCGTATTACATATTCTGCCAGATAACATCCGAACACAGCCGGCATATAGCTGACAGTACCTGTAGTGGACTTTTTGTTCTGTTCGTTATCTATCAATATAATAGCATTCGGGTCAGCCTGTTCAGTGCTGAACACTACCGGCAGCTTGCGTTTCATACCCATTTTCTGCAAACGCTTTCTCACAGCCTTGCTCAGTCCGCAATGATACGTTTCCCACAAATCGGCAAAACGCACCTGGGTAATATCGCTCTTTGCTCCTGCTCCCATACTGCTAACTATCTTTATACCGCGCTTCAGGGCATTATATATAAGGTAGCATTTGGGCGCAACCGTATCTATGGCATCCACCACGAAATCAAACTTCGCACTGTCCAACAGTTCCGGTATAGCCTCATCCTTCAGATATACAGGAAGTACTGTCAGTTCCAGGTCCGGATTGATATCCTTGAATCTCCCGGCAAGCACTTCCGCCTTAGGTCGGCCTATCACAGAATGCAAGGCCGGCAATTGTCTGTTTATGTTGCTCGGCTGCACGGTATCGGCATCCACTATAGTCATCTTCCCTACTCCGGCACGGCAAATCATCTCGGCCGCATATGCTCCTACTCCTCCAAGGCCCACTACAAGCACGTGCGAGTTTCTGAGATGCTCCATCCTGTCCTTTCCCAACAGCAGTTCCGTGCGCTGCTGCCACTCTCTATTATTTTCGGTATTCATCTGTTACTCTTTCTTAAACCATTTATACAGGTTACCAATCACAGTATCGTATGCCGTCGAACTGACTGCGCGTCGAGGTTCTGAGAACGACATAATTTCTTCCGGGTCGCCCCATCTGTCAGGGTAAATCATCAACAGACTGTTATTCGAGAAATATCTTGAAATCTGTCCCGGTAGCTGGTCGAAAGACTGCTGGTAAGATATCGAACCTTTACGGGCCGAAACTATCACGAAGAGATGGTCGTATGCCATCTGGCTTGTAAGCAGCAGCAGGTCATCCCAATCTTCAAGTACGGAATACATCGAGAATGTATTGGCTCCTTCTCTGTTTATTATCCTTTTCAGATATGCCAATGTCTGTTCGGAAGCATAGAAATAAACCCTGCATCCCAGAATCTTACCCATACGGCACATCTGTACTACCCACTTGGAGAAACCGGCCTCAAACTCAGCCTGCTTCGGTACAGCCACGATTATACGCCTCAACGTATTGACAGGAACAAGGAATTTGGCAATCATAACCTGTCTGTGAGTGCCTGAAAGCAGGTTTTCTGTCATAGTTCCGAAGAATGAATCAAGCATGTTTGTCTTTCTGTGAAGACCTATAATGATATCAGTGATGTCATTCTCCCTTGCCGTATGAATGATACCCTGCGCGATATTCATATCATATCTCAACACTGTTCTGACAGAAGTATCTGCGGCCGATGCTATGATTGATGTCTTTTCCAGATTTCGTTTCGACATCATTTCCTTGGCCTCGGATGTATTGTTGTCATTAATCACGCTCAGGGCCACAAGTTCCTTCTTCTGTTTAGGATGCTTTATCATGAGTGTCATATTCACCAAGCCTTCTATCGTATCAGGGTTGGCTACTGAAATCATGAAATTCTCCTTGTCATTTTTCTTCTTGTCTGTATCTGCCTCGCCGTTATGCTCTTCTGCCACTATACGTTTTGCAGCACGTTCGGTCACCACAGAGCTTATAATGCAGGTAAAGAGAATCATCACGACAGTACCGTTCAGCACATCGTCATTGAGCAGTCTTTCGCCCGTAGGGAGAATTATCTCATGACCGATAAGCACTGCAGCCAGTGTTGCGGCAGCCTGAGCATTACTCAATCCGAAAATCAGACTGCACTCGCTCTTTTTCATCCTGAAGGTTTTCTGCGTAATCCATGCTGCAAGCCATTTGCTGATAGTTGCAACCACCGTCATAACAACAGCCACTTTCAAGGCTTCGCCTTCGGTGAAAAGACAGCGCACATCTATTATCATACCCACTCCGATAAGGAAATAAGGAATGAACAGCGCATTACCTACAAACTCCAGACGGTTCATCAGCGGAGATACATGAGGTACATATCTGTTTATCACCAGACCGGCCATAAACGCACCGAGGATACCTTCCATGCCGACAAGCTCCATAAGTCCTGCTCCAAGAAAAACCATCGACAGGACAAAGACGAACTGCATCACGCTGTCATCGTATTTGCGGAAGAACCAGCGGCAAAGACGCGGCATACCAACGATAATCAATGCTCCAAGCGCAAGAACCTTCACCACAAGCAGCACCCAGTACATGCTGCCGACGGTTTCTTCCTTATACATACCGCCTATCACGGCAAGCACGGCCAACGCCAAAAGGACTGTCACTGCAGTACCTCCAATAGTTATACTCACGCTTCGAATCCTCGCCAGACCGTATCGGCTTATTATAGGATAGGCTATCAGCGTATGGCTGGCATACATACTTGCCAAAAGCACCGAAGTGACCAGTGAGAAATCCAGCAGCCACATACTCGTAGCGATACCCAAAGCCATAGGGATGACAAATGTCCAGAATCCGAACACAAGACCTTTAGTCTGGTTCTTCTTGAAATCGTCCATATCCATTTCCAGACCGGCAAGAAACATGATATAAAGTAGTCCCACCTTGCCGAAAAGCTCGAAGCTGCTGTCGCGTTCCAGTATATTGAATCCGTATTCGCCGACTATTACACCTGCCAATATCATACCTATGATATGAGGTATTCTGAGTTTACCCATTATAATAGGAGCAAACAGTATAATGACAAGCACCAAAAAGAAAATCCACGTAGGATCAGTTATAGGAAGGTCAATACCAAGTCCGGTTAAGCCAAGCAAATCTTTCATAAACATTTAATATATATTCAATTTGAGACAAAAATACAAAATTTCTCGCGATTTTTCTACATGATATTCCAAAATATTCTATTTTTGCGGACAAAATGATGTTTTTTATTAACAATTAAAGTTTAAAGAAAAAAATGAAAGTAGCAATTGTCGGTGCGAGCGGAGCCGTAGGACAGGAATTCCTGCGTGTGCTCGAAGAAAGAAATTTTCCTTTGGATGAATTAGTTTTGTTCGGTTCTTCACGTAGTGCAGGACGAAAATACACATTCCGTGGAAAAGAAATCGAAGTCAAACTTCTGCAGCACAACGATGATTTTAAAGGTGTGGACATCGCCTTTACTTCTGCCGGTGCTGGTACTTCAAAAGAATTTGCAGAAACAATCACCAAGTACGGAGCAGTCATGATAGACAATTCAAGTGCTTTCCGTATGGACAACGATATACCATTGGTAGTTCCTGAAGTTAACGCTGAGGATGCTCTGAACCGTCCTCGCGGTATCATTGCAAACCCTAACTGTACTACTATACAGATGGTTGTAGCTCTTAAGGCCATCGAAAACCTTACACATATCAAGCGTGTTCACGTATCAACATATCAGGCTGCCAGCGGTGCGGGTGCTGCCGCTATGGACGAACTTTACGAACAGTATCGCCAGGTATTGGCCAACGAGCCTGTAACAGTTGAAAAGTTCGCTTACCAGCTTGCATTCAACCTCATCCCTCAGATTGACGTGTTCACTGAAAACGGTTACACTAAGGAAGAAATGAAGATGTATAACGAAACACGCAAAATCATGCACTCTGACGTTAAGGTAAGTGCAACTTGTGTACGTGTTCCTGCTCTTCGTTCTCACTCTGAAAGCATCTGGATTGAAACAGAACGTCCTGTATCTGTAGAAGAGGCTCGCGAAGCATTCTCTAAGGGCGAAGGACTTGTTCTTATGGACAATCCTGCTGAAAAGGAATATCCTATGCCATTGTTCCTTGCAGGCAAGGACCCTGTTTACGTTGGTCGTATCCGTAAGGATTTGGCAGACGAAAACGGACTTACTTTCTGGATTGTAGGCGACCAGATTAAGAAGGGTGCCGCTCTTAACGCAGTACAGATAGCAGAATACCTTATCAAGGTTAAGAATATCGGATAATCATAAGATTAGAATACCGGATATAACTGACGCCGGCAGGACATCAGGTCTTGCCGGCGTTCTTTTTTTGTGCTTCGTCATCAATGAGATTTTTCTTCGACACAGAAACCGTAACACGTACGTGTAACGGGTGGAACACGAGCGTGTAACGCGCGTTACACGAACGTGACGCGGGCGTTACACGAACGTGTCACGCTATCTATGAAAAAGCGTTTTATAATCTTTGGACGCACATCTGCAAATTTACGTTTATACAGAATCTATAAAAAGTATTATTTTTATTCAAAATATATAATTATACTTTTTGCATTCCAATAGTTCGTTAAAAATTCGCCAAGCCTAAGCGGCTCTGGGCTAATCCCAAACACGCAAATAAATCGTTCAAGCATATAAGCATTGTGTATGAATGACTTGCAGGAGGATGTTGTTCACTTTCTGACGAAGGATGTAGGCTCTTGTGTCCTTAAGAGTGTGAAGTGCGGGCACTTCACACAATGCGAATTTTGTTGCTATTGCTGCCATAGTCGTATGAATTTATGAGTTAATGAATTTATGCGGATCTGAGAGCGAGGGAGTTATGCGTCTTCCGGTCGCATCAGTCGTTTCGTTTCGGTGCCTGGTTTGAAGGGCATAGCAGAAGCAAGGTTTTGAGAGAAAATACCTCGCCTGCGGCAGGGAAGATTTTCACTCAAACCGACAGGCCTGACCTTGATGAAGCTGAACAGCCCGATATACCTTTGCACCGCAGAACGGAATGGCCAACTGATGCGGACGGGGCCGGATGGTGGAGGATAATGAAGTGAAGGCAGAGAATTTACCTGAATAGTAATTTCTTTTCTGATGATAAAGCAAAAGATAATAATATAACTTATTTATTTCTATAGAAGATATGAATTATTGAAAGACAGCATACTAAACTTATAGATTTAGAATAAAATGGCTATATTTGTTATCGAATATGACTTGTGGTGTATTTGATAAAGACAGTTTCATTGACTTAAATATGGAGGAATAAAAATGAACGGGACGATTGATTTTTTGAAGCAGCATGAAAGCAAAGCGCCTTCAAGATTCCAAGAAAATGCGGAATGGAGACGTGAAAACCGTGAATGGCTCAAATGGTCCCGTGACGTAGCCTTGTCACTGGTTGATTACATGGAGATAAATGGAATCAACCGTAACGGGCTTGCAGAACGTCTCGGTGTTACGCCACAATATGTAAGCAAGATATTGTCCGGCAAGGTAAATTTCTCATTTAAAAGTATTGCTGAGATAGAGAACAAACTATCCATCAAACTCATAAGAATTATGGAGCCGGCATAAAGCTACAGAAATAAAAATAAGGGAAGAGCGACATGGATAAAGTCTGTTCTTCCCTTATTATTTTTGATTATGCGACAGAATCAAAAGCGGAAATTGTTCTTTATATGGCGGAGGAATGGGGTGGGTTCCTTGTCGATAGAGTAAGGATTTCCCCATTTGGAGATTCCGGACACGGATTCTGCGTATGTGATGTGCAGGCGTTTCTTTGCCCTGGTCATGGCCACATAGAAAAGTCTTGCAGATTCTCTGATTTCTTCCGGAGTCTTCTTGTCAAAGAACGGATAGACACCATCCGTTGCCTCGAAGATGATCACGTTCTCAAACTCCAGACCTTTTGCCTTGTGGACTGTAGAGACGAACACCTTTTCTGTTATACATGAACTGTCACACAGGTCAGCTTCAAGATGGGCTATTATATTAGAAGCTAAATGAAAAGAATATATTGGGAAAGTCTATATTGTCAGTTGTTTACGACAAGACACAGACCAATACCCCTTTTGGTAATTATATCTATCTGCGGGTCATTGGCAAACAGCTTCCTCAGTTTGGTGATGAATACATCAAGGCTGCGTGAAGCGAAATAATCATCATCGGTATTCCAGAAATTGCTGAGAATGGTTTCCCTGTTTACTACCTCACCTTTATTCTGCGCGAGAAGTTGAAGCACCTGGGCTTCCCTTACCGTAAGGGTGGTTTTGTTGCCAGACTCGTTGTTAAGCAAAAATGCCTGCTTCGCATCAAGAGCATACTTTCCAAAACGGCATATCCCGCTTTCATCACGGGATTTGGTACCTTCCTTCATCTTCAGAATGGCATGAAGGTGAGCATCCAGTTCATCAGGAATAAACGGTTTCTTTACATAGTTATTGACTCCTATATCATAGCCCTTTCTCACATCTTTTGGGGAGGTAAGAGCCGAAGCGAACAGAATAGGAGTATCACCATCTGTTTCCCTTATAAGGCGTACCATCTCAAAACCATCCATTACCGGCATATCAATATCTGAGATAATGATATCCGGATGGTGTTCCCTCCAGGCTTCAAGCCCTTCCTTACCGTTAAACGCTGTAATGACTTCATAGCCACCAATAATATCCTGTAGTCCGCTCTGGACTATATATGAAAGGTTAGTATCATCTTCAACCAGTAATAGTTTGATCATATCTTCAATTTTTTAATATACAAATATATTCATGTTTTTATTAAGATTCAATAAGAGGCAGATAGATTGTGAATTCCGTGAACTCACCTTCTATGCTGGATACAAATATTTTTCCGTGATGTGCTTCAACCACCTGATCAACGAAATTCAGTCCGAGCCCGAAACCGGAAGCACCTTTCCGCCGGTTTCGTTTTACGGCTGATGCACGTTCATACTTTCGGAAAATAAGATGAATATCTTTATCGGATATTCCAAAACCATTGTCATGAACTTTTAGTACGGTATATCTGTCATCCCGTGCTGTGCTTATTCTTATCTCCACGCTCTCACCCGAATATTTTATGGAATTGTCTATGAGGTTGCTTAGTACCTCTTCCAGATATTCAGCATCGGCATAGGCAGTTTCGGCTTTTATATCTGTAATGAAATTCACCGTCTTTTGCGATTTCGCCTTGAATTTTTCGGTCAGTTTCTCTATTATAGGAGTAAGCTCAACTTCTGTCTTGTTCATCTCCAGTTTATGGTTCTCCAGCTTGGATATGGTCAGCACTTTATTTGTGAGGGTAAGCAGATGGTCTGCCTCGTTCTCGGCAATGTCGAAGTATTTGTCCTTCATTTCCTGCCTGTTGTCAAGCT
>Reeses_p1__coassemble_350_pt1 | contig 30474 bp, 19 predicted proteins | sample Reeses_p1__metabat2_high_PE_011 | metagenome-assembled genome bin Reeses_p1 | reverse complement strand
CTTCCAGATATTGAGGCTGATTCCATGCACACGGAATACGTACTGCATTGAAACCCATCTCTTTTACTTTATCAATAATAGCTTGGGTTGTAGGAGGTGCTCCCCAAGTACCCTCTCCGTCAGGTGCTTCAAGCGTATTACCTAAATTCCATCCTATAGCAATTGATTTGGCAACTTCTATTGCATCTTTCTCCATACCTTTCGGATATACCGTATCAGATTTAGAGCCTTGTGCCACAGCATATTGTTTAATATTTCCGCCCGCATTCATTGTGATAGTCGCCTTACGGGCCTGTTCAGCAGTATTTCTTTCGTAAGTTATTTTTATGTACTGTTCTTTAGTAGCTTTACCTGAAACATTAGACAAAGTACACCACGTCTGGTCACTTTCCAATGTCCAACTTGTATTTGATGTCAAGGCCACCATAATATGTCCTTGTCCATAACCAAACGAGAAATCAGTAACTTCCTGCCCGTCGCGGCTAAGGGAAAACTCTGCTCCCTTAACTATGCGGTCATCCTTGCATCCTTGCAATATTGTTACCAAAAGGATGAAGAATAAATATATATAGTTCTTTTTCATAAATTAATTAATTTTAGTCTTTTGTTTTTTGAATTGGCATAATGCGGAAATTATCAAAATAAATTTCTACATGTACATCCGCGTTCTCAGTAGGATTCGTTATGTAAACTCCCAACTCTGTAGCACGATTTTTCGAGAAATCCTTCCATATATTTTCTTTAACTAATGAAGACAATGGAATGCTACATTGCATCCAGCTACCAAATTCAGTTTTACCAGTAAAAGAACTTACCGGTACATAATCTTTTAATGCCGCATCAAAGTTTCCACCCAATTGGATTTGCAACACAGGTCCCACGAAAGCTTCTACAATATAACACTCAAATTGCAATTCAAGATCTGATGTTTTCGTATTTTCGGGAATAACTTCTGCAGCAGGCCATACAGTACCATTAACAGTCTGTCCCCACCAATAATTCCAAGCCGAGATAACCCCTTCAATACCATAACAATTTCCATCAGAAATATATGGAGCAACATTTCCGTCAGCAGTAGAATTATACTTCTTTGCTTGTCCTCCCCATGAATAATTGCCCAGATTATCCCAGTTCAAAACAACGTTTTCCTTTGGATAGAATGTTTCTTCCATCTCAAATGTGCCGCTAATTGTAGTAACAGAAAGTTTTCCTGATTTACTTGGAGCTTGAGGCATAGTAAATGACAGTTCGTCATACTCTGGCGAAAGTTCTATATCATCCTCCGGGATATCAAACTCACCATTTATATTTATACGAGAGACACCTATCAGGTTTTTACCCAAAACGCATACTTTGCTGCCTGCAATTGGCATAATGGAACTTATACCTGTTATTACCGCTTGTGGACCTTCTGGCATAAACTCAATACAAGCATCACTAGTATAACATTCCATTATTATATAGCCTTTTTCGTTCAATTTTTCAGAAACCGTAAATGATATCTCACTGTAATCCTTATTTACGCTATAATCTGTTATAGTTTCTGTTACATGTACTGAGTCTGTAGTAAAATAAATCCGTTTAACTTCATAGAGATTTTCCCCCTTCAAGCTAATCTTATCTCCAGGCTTAATCGGATAAGAAGCTGATATGTTGGAAATGACAGGACCTGGCGAAAGCACATGCATTGGGAATGTAGCTACCCCATGATCTGTTACAATACGCAACTCAGCCGGGACATCCGGATTCGGCCCCGAGAGTTTAAAATCGTCATCGGACGGCACGGTAACAATCAGACTGGTAGAAGTTCCATAGTTAGCGTTAAAGCTAATTTCCTGATTATTGATATATACTTTTTTCACACCATCAAGGTTCTCTCCCACAACTACAATCATTGAACCTGGATTAACATCTGTAAAAGTACTATCAGCCAACGCAGGATCTGTCACACGCAAATAGCGTATAACAGGATTCCTGCCAGCCCCTTCTTCTTTACAAGACGGAGTTATTACAATAGATGCAAATATTACAAAAAGCGATATCAAGCATCCTAAATTTTCTATTATATTTTTCAGTTTTCTCATGACTAATGAAATTATTCGTTAAAATTATAAGGAACAGGTTCCTCCTTCAGCAATGGATTTTGGATAACGTCCGATTCCGGATATGGGAAAAATATATTATCATTTGCGATATTAATTTCGATTTGAGGCTTTTCATATACTCCTTCCTGAAAAGTTCCGGTGTAATCTTCAGTACCGAGAAGTAACTTTCCTACCTGTCTTTCATTCCTCTTTATCTTAGTAGCACGTTCTCCACGCTTCTGGCTGTTGAAATATGTCAGCATGTAGTCCGGTTTCCAACAGTACCATGATACCATATCATACCAGTTGCAATATTCCATACAGAATTCCACTCGCCGTTCACGTATAATATCTTTAAAATCAATGGATGCTTTCTTCCATCCTCCTTTTCCGTTAAACGCACGATATCTAACCTTATTGAAATATTCCAATCCCGGTCCCTCTGTCAGTTTTTCGTTATTGCCCAAACAAGCCTCCGCATAAGTAAGATATACATCTGCAAGACGCAGGATATATGTGTTTAGCGGCGAATTCATAGATTGTACATATCCATCATTATCATCATCAGGACCTCCTACAACTCCTTTCTTTATAGGCGCACCTGTATCTTTATAGGTGTATCCACCCTTAGAAATACAAATATATGGATAATATGTTCCTTGAGTAAAGAATGTAGCATTTCTACGCAATGTATCCCCAGGCTGCTCATTATATATTTCCAACATCTCTACACTTGCTGCATAGCTACTCCATACATTCACACCTCCAGTTACTTCGGTAGAAAACGCTAAGTCTGCGAACAAAGTATTACATACTCCCCATTCACCTAGTGGAACCCACTGCATAGCTAATAACGATTCCTGATTATTGTTCTTTTTGTATTTGAAAAGGTCCTCGTAATTAGGCAAAAGTTCCAAACCGCTATTTTCGCATACATCAGCCGCATACTGCTTTGCCAATTCCAAGTCAGCATTGTCACGCTGTCCGCCTTTCTTCCATCCGGAACGCGCCAGATAAGTTTTAGCAAGCATTCCTTTTGCCGCCCAACAAGTGGCACGTCCAGGCTGGTTTCCCTTCTCAGGTAAGTTTTCAGCCGCATAAGTAAAGTCATTTATAATGAACTGAAATACATCTTCCTCACGATTCAATGGAAGAACAGGATTATCCACCACTGTCTGATTGTCTTCAATAAGGATTACAGGTCCCCATGCGCGCAACATATAGAAATAGGCACATCCTCGCATCAGACGCGCTTCTGCAATTGCTTTCTTTTTCGCCTCTTCGCTTACATCTCCGGTCGTTTTTCCTTTTACATCAGAAATAACAGAATTCGACATGGTGATTACAGAATAGAACGATTTCCACGCTGCGGACAGCAGTCCATTAAGAGCCGTCACTTGGAAAGTAGTAAATTCGGGGCTTCCCCACGGACTGTACATGTCGTTGGCACGTCCGCTTCCGATTGGGACGATGGCACGCTGGTTATAGTCGAACCATGCACGGTTATAAAGTGGTGCGGTAGCCGCTTCCAATGCTTCGTCAGAAGCATAGAAGTTTGCATCCGTATAAGAGCCTTCTGGCGTCCTGTCAAGGAAACTATCACTACACCCTGTCAGTATTCCGGCCATAAGGACAAGACTTGATAATATTTTGGTTTTACTTTTCATTGCTGTAATGTTATTTAAGGTTAGAAACTCAGATTCAGTCCGACAGTATAGATACGCTGTGACGGGTAGCGCGCGTAATCCACGCCACGAAGCAACACATTGTAATTATATGCTCCAACTTCAGGGTCGTATCCCTTGTACTTGGTAAAAGTAAATGCGTTTTGTATATTCATATATGCACGTAAGTTCTCAATGTGCCATTTACGAGTCCATTTCCGCGGGAAAGTATATCCCAGAGAGATGTTCTTGATTCGCAGATATGAGCCATTCTCAACAAAACGGCTACTCATACGATTGTTGTCGTTACCATCCGCCGTATTGAGACGCTGAACCGTAGCCGATTCTGGATTGGATACATGCACATTCCAGATTTCCTCCGGTTTTGCAGGGTCAATCATTTCTACATGTGCTATGCCTGTGGCTTCCTTAAGCAGGTTACTATTACGCATAGGATTAGTAAAATCCTGACGAAACAGGTTTACAAGCTTGTTGCCATACACCCCGTTTATAAAGATATTCATGTCGAAACCCTTATAAGTAAAAGTATTATTGAAACCATAAGAGAACTTAGGTTCAGGGTTTCCAAGATATGTACGATCCTGTTCGTCAATAACTCCGTCACCATTCAAATCCTCAAAGATATAGTCACCTACCCAAACTTCATCTTTTGCTATATGCTGATTCTCCGGAAGTGCAACCGGAAGTCTATTACCATTTTTATCAAGAAGGAAGTTTCCGTCTGCGTCACGTTGATAAAAATCACTTTCCTCCTTGAACATACCTATAACCTTATATCCATAATATTGTCCTACCGGTTGTCCTACTGTGGAATAAGTCAATGTTTGCGATCCGTCAACTGTTCCAGAAAGCCCCGCTGTTTCAGTATAAAGTTTAGTTATCTTGTTCTTATTGAATGAGATGGTTATTCCCGTTCTCCATGTGAAATCCTTTTTGGATATATTCACTGTGTTTAATGTAAATTCGGCACCCTTGTTTTCCATTGCGCCGGCATTCACCCATGGCGAATTGATTATTCCAGTCACGTACGAAGGTAATGAGGCTTGCATCAGCAAGTTATCTGTATTCTTCAGATAAGTATCGAAAATAAATTCAACCCTGTTGTCGAAAAGATTCAGGTCGATACCTGCGTTCCATGCCTTGGTTTCTTCCCATTTCAATTTGTCGTTAGGGTAGTTTCCCGCATAGAATCCTGTTCCCCAAATACTGGCAGCCGAAGACATTGTTACTCCATAGGCATAGCTTGAAGCAGATTGATTACCTACAAGTCCCCATCCCAATCTCAATTTCAAATTGTTAAGCCATTTCACGTCTTTCAGAAATTTCTCGTTATTTATTTTCCATGCAAGTGCCATTGATGGAAATACGCCCCAACGGTTTGCCGGACCGAAACTGGAGGAACCATCTCCACGTACAGTGAAAGTAGCCAAATAGCGGTCGTCATATCCGTAATTCAATCGTCCATAATATGATTCAATAGCTGAAGAACCTCTTCCACTACTGTTTTTGGCTGTAGAAGAATCTCCCATATTCAACTCATGAATAGTATTGAACAAATAATTATCTCGACTTGCATAAAGAGTTTTATAACTATTTTCCTGAGCTTCATGACCTGCCATAACGGAAATATTATGTTTTCCAAATGTGCCATTGTATGTCAGATAAGTTTTTAGAGTCCAGTTTGAACCGTTATTTGCGCCACGGCTTCCTGTAGATGACTGTACGTAATGTCCATAGTCATACGACGGAGTATATTGATAAGTATTGCTATAGTAATAGTTTCCTGCATATTCAGCACGGAACACCAGCCCTTTCCATAATGTCACATCTGCAAAAAAGTCAACATACATCTGCAATCCCCTGTTATAGTTTTCACGCATGAGTGCTTCTGCTACAGGGTTAGAGAAATAAGTACCATACATATTTTCTGCCTGTGCTCCCCAGCTTCCATCCGGATTTCGTGCAGGAGTATCAGGCAACTGTTCTATGGCAGTACGGATGATATTACCGCTGTCTATCGTATTATTCTGTGTAGTTTGCGCCACAGAAGCTCTCAGACCAGTTGATAACCATTTCGTTATTTTATTGTCCATATTAACACGAGCGGAGAAACGTTCAAAATCCGACCCGATGGCGATACCTTCCTGCTGCAAATATCCGGCAGAAAGAGAGTATTTCACATTGTCGTTTCCTCCGGAAATATTCAACTGATGATTATGCATAGACGCATTCTGGAAGATTTCCCCCTGCCAGTCTGTTCCTTCACCCAACAGGCTTATGTCTGCAAATTCCGCTCGTTCGCCGAAGCCGATTACTTCCGCACGCAGATTCTGATATTCGGCATATTCGCGCAAGTTCATCACCCCAAGTTTTTTCGGAAGTTGCTGCAAACCGTAATATCCTTCATAAGTGATACGCGTCTTTCCGGCCTGTCCCTGTTTGGTAGTGATAAGTACCACACCATTAGATGCACGCGAACCATAAATAGCCGTAGCTGACGCGTCTTTTAATATTTCCATAGAAACAACATCCGAAGGGTTAATGGATGACAATACACTGGAGTTTGAATCATTGTTACCGGAAATCGCCACACCGTCTATCACGTAAAGCGGTTCATTTCCATTCAATGAGTTAATACCTCGGATACTAACGGATATACCTCCACCCGGTGTTCCGGAATTTTGTGTAACTGATACTCCGGCAGCCTTACTCTGCAATGCCTGGTCCAACGAAGTGACAATGGATTGTTTTATCTCATCCTCACCTACTGATACCACTGAACCTGTAAGATCGCTACGCTTCATAGTTCCGTATCCCACTACAACAACTTCATCCAAAATCTCAGAGTCTTCCTCCAACTCCACGTTTACTACCGTTTTTGAAGCCTTCACTTCTTGAGACTTAAAACCGATATAAGAAAAGACAATGGTTTCATTGGATCTTGCCTGCAATGAATACCTTCCTTCAAAATCCGTAATAGTCCCTACCTGAGGTCTCTCTTTAACTTGGACACTCACGCCTATTAACGCTTCACCATCTGTTCCCGACGTTACAACTCCGGTAACAGTCCTTTCTTGCAAAACTTCTGCAAAAGAGAATTCCACCCCCACAATACATGATACGATAAATATCAATGCGATGCGGTAACTGTAAAAGTTTTTGCAACATTTTAGAAACTCGTTTCTCATTTCAGTTTACCATTTTAAAAATTAACAAATTAAAATTTTACATTATCACTAACTCCACTCAACCAAAATCATCACACTGCAAAAGTAGATAAAATAAAAGAACGCAGACTTAAAACGTGTTTTACGGATATGGCAAGTTTGTTAATGCAAAGTACCCATATGTTACCATACATGGCATAGAATGTTACCCATCCTCGTCAGAATACCGTACGGACAGCATTGTCATAAAAAACAAGGCTCTATCACCCTCCCCACAACATATAGAATCATGTAACGCCATCCCGTAATAAAACATGTTTTGTATGTACATAAAATATGTTTTGCGCTTTCATTTTCTATAAATACAACTTATGTTTTTATAAATACAAGTTATATTTATAAATACACAAGCTATTTTTACATATATATAGCTTATATTTACAGAATGTGATTAGGAAAGATGGAATTTTCAACTATACATACAAATATACAAACTATATTTCAGATATTGTTTAAACAGTATTTGAATAGTATTTAAACAATGTTTTAACAGCATATGAAAACCGATAACGAATACCGGTTACATATTATACTGTCATTGACAACATTTTGGCAATACAACACAACAAACACCTGCTCCACAGTTACGATTTGCGCCCATAATTGAATTATCATATTCAATAACTTTGCAATAGTAATTTTTTGAATTATTTTCGTTTAACAGCTAAACATTTTTTATTATGAGAAAGACTTTAATATTTGGCTTTTGGCTGACAACAACCTTACCGGCCACGTCTTGTACAAAAGAAGAAAATTTCAATCAGGCGCAAGACATCATATTCAGCAGTTATATAAGTTCACGTGCCGCAGACATCTCATTCGAGAAAAATAACAAAATGGGCATTCCAGGGAATGCAGAAACATCACCAAATTAATCAAAACATCTTGCATGAAAAGACATATACTACTTTTAAAACTATGTATATTTATTTTAACTATAAATACATGGCCGACCACACAGGCTGAAACAAAGGCAAAAACTCCTTATGAAACAGCTAAAGAATTGGGATTAGGATGGAACTTGGGCAATCAACTTGATGCTTTTCAAGACGGGAAAGCACAAGAAACTGTATGGGGAAATCCACTTGTGACACAAAAATTCTTCTATCGTTTGGCCGAAGTTGGATTCACCTCCGTACGTATCCCAATAACATGGGTAGGACATTTTGGTGAGGGTCCTGAATATAAAATCTCGGACAGTTATATGAACCGGGTAGCAGAAGTTGTAAACTACGCAGAGAATGCAGGCTTAAACACAATTATAAACATACACCATGACGGAGTGGAAAGTTACTTCTGGCTTGACATCAAAAATGCAGCACTAAACGAAGAAACAAACGATACTATTAAAAACATGATAAAGTCTATATGGACTCAGATAGCAAACCGTTTCAAGGATAAAGGTGATTTCCTTATATTTGAATCAATGAACGAAATCCATGACGGTAAATGGGGATGGGGAGCGAACCTTAGCGACGGTGGACGCCAATATGCTGTTTTAAATGAATGGAATCAGGTATTCGTAGATGCGGTACGTTCCACAGGAGGAAATAACGCAAACCGTTTTCTGGCAATACCTGGCTATGCCACCAATATAGATTTGACAGTAAAACACTTCAAATTACCTAAAGACAAAACTCCCGACCGACTGATGGTATCAATCCACTATTATGACCCAATGGATTACACAATGGGAGATATTTATTCAGAATGGGGACATACAGCGAGTCAGGATATGAAATATAAAGGAATGGATGAAGAATATATGCAGGAACAATTCAAGTCAATAAAATCAACTTTCATTGACAATGGTATTCCTGTATATATAGGAGAAATGGGCTGTAAATACCGTACAGATAAACGTTCAGAAAGTTTTAGAGAATATTATATTGAATACCTTTGCAAGGCAGCCAAAGAAAACGGTATGGCTCCATTCTATTGGGACAACGGGAAAGACCGCTCATGCATTTTTGACCGGTCTAACGGGAAACTGGTACATAACGGGAAACGTGTGATAAGACTTATGAAACGCGCTGTTTTTACAGACAAGAAATCATATACACTCCAAACAGTTTATGAAAACGCTCCACAATAGTCTTAATAAAACAATATAGGAATAAATTTGTTAATAAATTTTTTATGCGATGAAAAAACTATTCTATTCTATCATTATGCTTTTGTTTGTTTCTTGTAGCACAAACGAGAAAAAAACAGATGTGATGTCTGTTGAATCTCCGAAAGGAACAAATGTATTTCAGGACAACTGGGAAAACATAGCCGAGAATTACCATTTCCCTGAATGGTTCTCTGATGCCAAATTTGGAATATTCATCCACTGGGGAGTATATTCAGTCCCCGCATACGGAAGTGAATGGTATTCAAGAAATATGTATCAGAAAGGGTCTGACGAATATAAACACCATATTGAGACATATGGCCCACAGGACAAATTCGGATACAAAGACTTCATACCTATGTTCAAGGCCGAAAAATTCGATGCCGATGAATGGGTGAAATTATTCAAAGACGCAGGAGCAAAATACATAGTACCCGTTGCGGAACACCATGACGGATTTGCCATGTACGATAGCGAGCACAACCGATGGAATGCAGCAAAAATGGGACCTAAAAAGGATATTATAGGCCTGTTGAAAAAGGCTGCGGAAAAAGAAGGAATAATATTCGGATTGTCAAGCCACAGACTTGAGAATGCATGGTTCTTTAACGGTGGTATGGAATTTCCATCTGATGTACAGGATACTACAATCACACTATATGGTAAGCGTTCAGAAAAAGAAGTATATTCAGAAGATGTATGTATAGATTTCTTGAAACATACACACGAATTGATAGACAAATACCAGCCACAGCTTATATATTTCGACTGGACTGTAAACAAGATTCCGGATTACTTTAACAAATTCCTGGCTTATTATTATAACTGTTCGTTGGATTGGGACAAGGGTGTTGTTGTAAACACAAAACACGGTTATCCGACAAATATACTGGTAGGGGACGTGGAACGCGGGAAACTGAATGAAATGAGAAAATATCCTTGGCAGACAGACACTTCAGTAGGCAAACATTCATGGGGATACGTTGAGGGAGAAGAAAACAAGACACCGGACCAAATAATACACGACCTGGTGGATATTGTAAGCAAAAACGGCAATCTCTTGTTGAACATAGGACCACGCCCTGACGGAACTATTACGGACGAACAAAAGCAAGTACTGCTATCAATAGGTAAATGGTTAAAGATAAACGGTGATGCCATATATGGTACACGTTTTTGGATTAAGTCCGGTGAAGGTGAATCAAAAGGTACTTCCGGTTCATTTTCAGACAATGAAGCAACAAAATATAATTGCCAAGATATACGTTTTACCACTAAAGGCAACACTCTATATGCCATCACTTTAGATTGGGGCAAACAAGTGATGATAAAATCTTTGAACAAGGATATTGTACGTGATGCAAAGATTCTTAACGTGGAAATGCTCGGTTCTGATGAAAAAATAGCATGGCAACAAACAGACAAGGGCCTCTTAATAACTTTCCCTTCCAAAAAGCCATGCGAAACCGCATATTCATTTAAAATTTCTTTTGACAAAAAAGTAGGTGAAGGATTAGAATCCGAAATGATTGATATACCATTCAAACATGGATAAAAACATGGATTTATTAATTTAATTTGTTGATGTATATGTTTTGCCCGGCTTAAAATGTTGTTAGGTCGGGCAATTAATTATATATAGTTGTTACAATTTTGGTTTTTTGCTTACTTTTTGTTTCTTTTGTAAAATAAAAAAATAAATTGATTTATATGAAAAGATTGTCTTTGGTCATATTATGGCAGATTATATTCGTTTCTTTGTATTCGCAACCTTTCAATTTCAAACACCTTGAAGTGGCTGACGGATTATCCAACAATTCAGTTTATGCCATATTGAAAGACAAAGACGGTTTTATGTGGTTCGGAACCAACGCCGGACTAAACCGTTTTGACGGATATACATTCAAGGTTTTCCGCCATTTACATGATGATAAACATTCACTCCCTGACAATTACGTAAAAGAAATAATAGAAAGTCCCAATGGAAATTTATGGATAAAAATGGGGACAGGATACACTATGTTCGACAAAGCGGCCAACCAGTTCAATAACAATACCAAAAGTTTTATGAAAAAAATAGGCAGCAATGGTTTACCTGAATGTATTTATGTAGATTCAAATGAACAGACATGGTTCTTTGTAGGATGGGAAGGTTTTTATCGCTATGACAAGAATAATAATACAAAGTTTGTTTCATTATATAACTTTGGATTGCCGGAATTTGGTGTCAACGCTATCAGTGAATGTAACGATGGGATATTGTTCCAATATAACAACGGAATGCTCGTCTGTCTCGATCCGTCTGAAATGAAACCTAAATGGGTAAAGGATGAGATATCCCACCAAACGGACGGGAAACAAGCATTTTATTCATTATTCGTAGATAATGAACAGTGCATATGGATTTTCAATAATTCAAATTTATATGTATATGATGTAGTGTCTGACGAGTGGAGACATGACTTGGAAGAACCATGGAAAAGCCATAATGACATTATACATTCAGTCTCACAAGATAACATTGGCAGAATATGGGTAGGCAAAGATTACGGAGGCATAGATGTTTTTGATAAAAAAACCGGTCATTTGACAAATCTTGTAAATAATAAAAATAATTCTCGCAGTTTATCACATAACACTGTTTACAAAATATATACAGACAAATACGGAATAACATGGATTGGAACATATAAAAAAGGTATTTCATATTATTGTGAAAGCATGTTCAAATTTAACATGTATGAACTTGGTGATATTACATGTGTAGAACAAGCCGATGACAATCATGTATGGCTAGGAACAAACAATGATGGACTACTTTTATGGAATATTGAGAAGACAAAAGTAGAAAAACATTACAACTTTACCTCACCCATAGTCTCACTGTTGAAAACAAGCGACAACAGATTATGGATAGGTACTTTCAACGGTGGTTTATACTGTCTTGGCAGAAACGGTTTGACCAACTTCACAGTAACCCAAAACGGATTATTGGGAAATAATGTATGGTCAATGGCTGAATCTGAAGGTAAACTATGGATAGGTTTCTTAGACGGAGGAATCCAGTACATCGACCTGAAAAGCAACAAGCTGACAAAATACGATGAAATAAATGAAATGGTAACGTCACTAAGTGTAACAAATGACAATATCCTTGTAGTAGGGAAACCACAATTGGCTTTAGTAGATTTGGAAACACTCAAATTAAAAGAAACAATCAGAAATACATCTTTAAGCGGACATGGTGTAAATCAGGTGTATAGCGACAGCCGTGGATTAATATGGATAGCGACAAACGAAGGCCTTGAAATGTATAACAGGAAACGTCACGCCACTACAAATTTTACAGAAACGACAAATGCAGAGGGCGAAGTCATATCAGGTATAACAGAAGATAATAATCACGATATCTGGGTTACATCTACACGTCACATAATCCACATAAAGGTATCAAAAGATTCAAACGGAGAATATGTATTCGAATCACACATTTATAATGAAAAAGACGGATTACAAAACTGCGACTTTAATCTAAGGGCAATTAAGACATTGAAAGACGGTACAATTGTTGCGGGAGGACTTTATGGACTAAACACATTTAATCCTGACAAAATACATTATAACACAATACCTCCTAAAATAATGTTTTCCGAATTATATCTGTTTAATCAGAAAATAGAAGCCGGAATAGAATACAATGGTAATATCATATTGACTAAAGACATAAACTCAACAAGAAAAGTAGAACTTAAAAATACGCAAAACATATTCTCATTAGAATTAAGTTCGGATAATTATAATCTACCTGAAAAAACATGCTATAAATACAAAATGGAAGGTGTAAATGATGAATGGCTTACATTGCCTGTAGGACTAAACAGGCTTACATTCACAAATTTAACCCCCCAAAAATACACTTTATATGTAAAAGCCATAAACAGCGACGGATATGAAAGTATAGAAACTGCAAAACTGGAAATAATGGTACATCCTCCTTTCTGGTTATCGTGGTGGGCATATTCATGTTATACCTTAATAGCAATATGTATATTGTTATTAGCACGTAAAATAATTTTAAAACGTGAACGTGAAAAATTCCGTTTACAACAAATAGAACAAGAGGCTGCAAAAAATGAAGAAATAAGCCAAATGAAGTTTCGCTTCTTTACAAACATCAGCCATGAGCTTCGTACTCCTCTGACATTAATTATATCGCCATTGGAAGACTTGTTGAAAAGCACAAAGGATGAATCACAAAAATCAATGCTAATGCTTATATACAGAAATGCACAACGCTTACTGACACTTGTAAACCAGTTACTTGATTTCAGGAAAAGTGAAATGACAGGACATACTTTATCATTGTCAGAAAGTGATATAGTAACATACATTCGCGAAGTATGTAACTCATTTCTGCTTATGGCAAATAAAAAACATATTCAATTCTTTTTCTTTTCAGGAATAGACAATTTCCATATGGCATTCGATGCTGATAAAATAAGCAAAATAGTCACCAACCTGCTTTCAAACGCATTTAAGTTTACGCCTGACGGCGGACGAGTGACTGTCATGATAGAACATATTGAAGGGACACAGGAAATTCTGGAAATAAAAGTATCAGATACAGGTATAGGTATCCCAGACTCTGAAAAAGAGCATATTTTCGAACGATTCTATCAAGCTGGACATAAAGGAATTGAAGAAAGTACAGGTAGCGGCATAGGGCTTAGCCTGGTGCGCGATTTTGTAAACTTACATGATGGAAGTGTAGAAGTATTCGACAATATAGGGACAGGAACAGTTTTTGTAATACAACTTCCTGTAAAACATGTAGACTTAATATCGGAACATATTGTCAGTGCTGTTGAAAATACAAATGAAAAAAATAATGAAGATACAGAAAAAGTAATAGAACAAACAGACCGTAAAGACTTCCCATTAATACTAATAGTAGATGATAATGAAGATTTCCATATTTTCATGCAACATAGTTTAGAATTACAATACAATGTTGAAATAGCATCCAATGGAGAAGAAGCATGGGAAATGATACAACAGAAACACCCTGATCTTATTATAAGCGATGTAATGATGCCTGTAATGGATGGCATAGAACTATGCAAACTAATAAAAAACAATCAACCAACAGCACACATACCTGTAATATTACTAACTGCACGACAGGCTGTTGAATCAAAAGTTGAAGGTTTGAAAATAGGTGCAGATGATTATGTAACCAAACCTTTTAACATGACGGTATTGACATTACGTATCAGGAAATTGATTGAGTTAAGTCATTACAAGCAAATTTCACACTCAACGATTGATCCTACACCAAGCAATATAGCAATAACGTCATTGGATGAAAAATTGGTAGAAAAAGCTATTAAATACGTAGAAGACAATATATCTAGGAGTGAACTTTCAGTTGAAGAACTTAGTAGCGAACTTGGAATGAGTAGAGTACATCTGTATAAAAAGTTATTACAGATAACTGGAAAAACGCCAATAGAGTTTATACGTACAATCAGACTGAAAAGAGCAGCTCAATTATTACGCGAAAGTCAGTTATATGTATCCGAGATTGCTTATGAAGTAGGATTTAACAACCCCAAATATTTCAGCAAATATTTCAAGGATGAATTTGGAGTTTTACCTTCAGCATATCAGTTAAAAGAGAAAAATAACAAATAATACCCTTGTATGAAACAAACAGACCTCTGAGGAACAAGATAATACCCTTGTATAAAACATTATAAATCTTAACTCCTAACTATAAACAGTATTTTTGCATATGAGAAAAGTTTTATAGAATTAACTAATTAAATACTTGGGTATATGAATGCGAGAAATATCTTTTATTGTCTCCTTGCCGTAGGGATGTCATTCGGATGTTCGAATGTCTATGAAGAAACAGACTATGGCGTAATAGTTAAAGTTAAACCTAAAAACGAAACGGATGCACATCTGGTTCGTATGGAAGTAATGGGTGACAAACTATTTCATGTATCGGCTACAAAGGAAAATAAATTTGCCGATTCTAAAAGTTTGATAATTGTTCCACAAACAAAAAAAATACCTTTTACTGTTAAACAACAAGGAGATACCGTAATTGTTTCTACTGGGAAAATAAACGCCTCCGTGTTAAGTTCCACGGGAGAAGTATGGTTTACTGACAAAAACGGAAAAGTAATTCTTCAGGAAAACAAAGGTGGAGGAAAAACTTTTACTCCTATAGAAATTGAAGGTACAAAAGGATATTCTATAAGACAAGTTTTTGAATCGCCGGAAGATGAAGCATTCTACGGACTCGGACAGCACCAGTCTGAAGAGTTTAACTACAAAGGTAAAAACGAAGAACTGTTCCAGTACAACACTAAAGTTTCAATACCTTTTATCGTATCAAATAAAAACTATGGTGTTTTGCTGGACAGCTATTCACTATGCCGTTTCGGAAATCCTAATGACTATTCACAATTAGGTGAAGTATTTAAGCTATACGACAAAGAAGGTGTTGAGGGTGCAATTACAGGTACATACGTTCCAGAAAAGAATGCATCATCAGAAACTATAGTCAGACGTGAGCCTCAGCTATATTTCGAACACCTGAAAAGAGAGGATTTGTCTAAAGTAGTAAATCTTCCAGAAAACTTCCCATTCATGGGAGCAAACGTAACATACGAAGGTATGATTGAACCTTCCGAAACAGGTGAATTCAAGTTTATTCTATATTATGCCGGCTATACAAAAGTATATATCGACAACAAACTGGTAGTACCGGAAAGATGGCGTACAGCATGGAATCCTAACAGCTACAAATTCTCAGTTAATCTGGAAAAAGGAAAAAGAGTTCCTCTTAAAATTGAATGGAAGCCAGACGGTGCCGTATCTTATTCAGGATTACGTGTAATGAGCCCTGTAACCCCTGAAGAACAGGGAAAGCAGTCATGGTGGAGCGAAATGACAAAACAGCTTGACTACTACTTTATTGCAGGAGACGACATGGACGACGTAATCAGCGGATACAGAACTCTTACCGGAAAATCGCCTATCATGCCTAAATGGGCTATGGGTTTCTGGCAGAGCAGGGAAAAATATAACACTGCTGATGAAATGCTGGGAGCACTGAAAGGTTTCAGAGACAGAAATATTCCTATCGACAATATCGTGCTTGACTGGAATCACTGGCCGGAAGATGCATGGGGAAGCCATGAATTCGACAAGAACCGTTTCCCTAATCCTAAAGCTATGGTTGACTCAATACATGCGATGAACGCACATATGATGATTTCAGTTTGGCCTAAATTCTATACTACAACCGAACATTATAAAGAGTTCGACAAGAACGGATGGATTTATCAGCAGTCTGTAAAAGACAGCCTGAGAGACTGGGTTGGCCCCGGTTATACTTACGGATTCTACGATGCATACGATGCAGACGCACGCAAGCTGTTCTGGAATCAGATGTACGAACATTATTATCCGTTGGGTATAGACGCATGGTGGATGGATGCCAGCGAACCTAATGTGAGAGACTGTACAGACTTGCAATATAGAAAAGATTTGTGCGGACCTACTGCACTTGGCCCTTCTGCCGAATTTTTCAATGCATATGCACTCATGAACGCTGAAGCAATCTATAACGGTCAGAGAAGTGTGGACAACAACAAACGTGTATTCTTGCTTACACGTTCAGGATTTGCCGGACTGCAAAGATACTCAACTGCCACATGGAGCGGTGACATAGGTACAAGATGGGAAGACATGAAAGCACAGATTATGGCCGGACTTAACTTTGCAATAAGCGGAATTCCATACTGGACCATGGATATTGGCGGTTTCTGTGTAGAAAACAGATATGTAGCCGGACAGCAGCAGTGGAACAATAACAAGACAGAAAATGCCGACTATAAGGAATGGAGAGAGCTGAATGCAAGATGGTATCAGTTCGGAGCATTCTGTCCGCTATACCGTGCACACGGACAATACCCATTCCGTGAAATCTGGGAAATTGCCCCTGAAGGACACCCGGCATATAATTCTGTAGTTTACTATTCTAAACTGAGATATAGCCTTATGCCATATATTTACTCACTGGCAGGTATGACTTGGTTCAACGATTACACTATCATGCGTCCTCTTGTAATGGATTTCACTGCCGATACAAATGTAAATAATATTGGTGACCAATACATGTTCGGTCCGTCAATCATGGTATCACCGGTATATAAATATGGAGAACGCCAGCGTGAAGTATATTTCCCTAAATCTGCAGGATGGTATGATTTCTACACAGGAGAATTCCAGCAGGGAGGAGAAAAGAAACTAGTTGACGCACCATACGAACGTATGCCTTTGTTCGTACGTGCCGGTTCAATCATTCCTTTCGGTCCTGATATACAATTTACTTCTGAGAAACAGCCTGAACATATAAAACTTTATGTTTATCAGGGTGACGACGCTTCATTTACTTTATACGAAGACGAAGGTGTAAACTACAACTACGAACAGGGTAAATACAGTATGATTGAGATAAATTATAATGAAAACACCAAAGAACTTGTAATATCAGACAGAAAAGATGAATACGACGGAATGTTGAAAGAACGCACATTCGAAATCGTAAAAGTGAACAAGGAAAACCCTGATGCTTTCGACAAGAAATCAAAAGGTATAATCGTTAAGTATGACGGTAAATCACAAACAGTCAAATTGTAATCAATGAAATTATTTACATACATAGGTATATTTTGCTGCATGCTCCTGGGGGCATGCAGCTCTGTATCTGTATCCCCAAGGGAAAAGATATGCTTCAATGACAACTGGTCATTCTCTCTGGGTGACAATCCCAAAGCATCAGAAACAGATTTCGATGATGAGGAATGGAGAGTATTAAACCTTCCTCACGATTGGGCCATAGAAGGTGATTTCAGTAAGGACAATCCATCGGGAACAGGCGGTGGCGCTTTACCTGGAGGAACAGGTTGGTACAGAAAAACATTTATCCCAAGTAATGAAGATTCCGACAAGATAATAAGAATAGATTTTGACGGTATATATATGAACAGTGAAGTGTTCATAAACGGACAATCGTTGGGTAAACGTCCATACGGCTATATCTCATTCGGTTACGACATAACTCCATATCTGAAATGGAATGAAAAGAATGTGATAGCAGTCCGTGTAGATAACTCGGAACAGCCGAATTCCAGATGGTATTCCGGATGTGGCATATACAGAAATGTATGGTTGACCAAAACAAGCCCTGTACATGTTGACGAATGGGGAACTTATGTCACAACTTCTGAAATCAGTAACGACAATGCGACATTAAACATTGTGACCACAGTACAAAACTCAGGGAATAAAAATGAAACAGTAACCCTGAAATCTATACTGAACGATATGGATGGCTCAGTTGTTGCCGAGACAGAATCATCTGTTTCTGTTGTGGCAGGACAGAAATCCGATATAAGCCACACCGTGAATATCTCATCACCTGAATTATGGGATATAGAGAATCCATATTTGTACTCCCTCGTTACAGAAATTATCAAAGACGGCAAATGTATTGACAGATACACCACAATAACTGGAGTACGTGATTTCAAGTTTGATGCCGAAAAAGGATTTATCCTGAACGGCAAACAGACTAAAATTAATGGTGTGTGTATGCACCACGACCTTGGATGTCTGGGAGCTGCCGTAAACACAAGAGCAATAGAAAGACAGTTGCAGATTCTGAAAGAGATGGGATGCAACGGTATCCGCTGTTCACATAATCCGCCTGCACCTGAATTGCTTGACTTATGCGACAAGATGGGATTCATTGTAATGGACGAGGCATTCGACATGTGGCGCAAGAAAAAGACATCACACGACTATGCAAGATACTTCAACGAATGGCATGAAAAGGATCTACGCGATTTTATATTACGCGACCGTAACCATCCTTCAATATTCGTATGGAGTATAGGCAACGAAGTGCTGGAGCAGTGGAGCGATGCAAAAGCGGATACACTATCATTGGAAGAAGCTAACCTTATACTTAATTTCGGACACTCTGAAGACATGTTGGCTAAAGACGGAGAAACGAGTATAAACTCACTTCTGACAAAAAAGCTTGCAGATTTCGTTAGGGAACTTGACCCTACACGTCCGATTACTGCTGGATGTAATGAGCCTAATCCCGGGAACCACCTGTTCAAATCAGGGACCCTTGACATAATAGGATACAACTATCATAACGCCAACATACCTGACGTTCCAAAGAACTTCCCAGGCAAACCTTTCATTATTACTGAAAGTAATTCGGCTCTGATGACAAGAGGATACTACCGTATGCCTAGTAATGAGATGTTCATATGGCCTGAACGTTGGGACAAACCTTTCTATGATAAAAGTTTCTCATGTTCTTCATATGATAACTGCCATGCTCCATGGGGTAACACTCACGAGGAAAACATAAAACTGGTAAGAAACAATGATTTTATCAGCGGACAGTACATCTGGACAGGATTTGACTATATAGGCGAACCTACTCCATACGGATGGCCAGCAAGAAGTTCCTACTTTGGAATCGTAGATCTGGCAGGTTTCCCTAAAGACGTTTATTATCTGTATCAGGCAGAATGGACAAACAAACAAGTACTGCACCTGTTCCCTCACTGGAACTGGACTGAAGGACAGGAAATAGACATGTGGTGCTATTACAACAATGCCGATAAGGTTGAACTTTTCATAAATGGCGAGTCGCAAGGAATACGCAGTAAAGACGAGGACAACCTGCACGTAGTATGGAGGGTTAAGTTCATACCAGGTACTGTTAAGGTCGTTGCAAGAAAGAATGGCAACATTATTGCTGAAAAAGAAATACATACAGCCGGAACTCCACATAAGATAAGACTTACTCCTGACAGAGATATAATAACAGCGGACGGAAAGGATTTGAGCTTTGTCACTGTAGAAGTGCTGGATAAAGACAATAATTTGTGTCATCTTTCTGAAAATCTTATTAATTTTGAAGTTAAAGGTAATGCTTTCATTGCCGGTGTTGACAATGGTTGCCAGACATCAATGGAACGTTTCAAGGACAATAAACGCAAGGCGTTTAACGGAAAATGTCTGGTAGTATTACAGAATAACGGAGAAAAAGGAACAGCCACATTAACAGCAAATTCCAATGGTTTGGAAAGCTCAACTATAGAAATCAAATCAAAATAAATATATAACCATGAAAAATACATTTCTTACAACAGGTTTATTGGCTTTGTCATTTATATCAACAAACGCACAGAACAACAGCGTACCTGTATATATAGATGACAAACAGCCCATAGAGTTAAGGATAGAGGACGCATTAAAGCGTATGACTCTTGAGGAAAAAACACGTTTAAGCTACGCACAGGGAAAATTCAGTTCTCCTGGTTGCCCTCGTTTGGGTATTCCTGAACTTTGGATGAGCGACGGCCCTCACGGTGTACGTGCAGAAATAAACTGGAATGACTGGGGTTACGCAGGATGGACAAGCGACAGCTGTACAGCCTTCCCGGCATTGACATGTCTTGCAGCCAGTTGGAATACGATTCTTGCAGCTGACTATGGTAAAGCAATAGGTGAAGAAGCAAGATATCGTGAGAAAGATGTACTGCTCGGCCCTGGAGTAAATATCTATCGTACTCCATTGAACGGACGTAACTTCGAATACCTGGGTGAGGATCCTTATCTGGCAGCTGAATTATGTGTGCCATATATCCATGGAGTTCAAAAGAACGGTGTAGCAGCTTGCGTAAAGCACTATGCACTGAATAATCAGGAACTATGGCGCGGACATATCGACGTGCAGTTGAGCGACAGAGCTCTGCGCGAAATATATCTTCCTGCCTTCCAGGCTGCAGTTGAGAGAGGTGGAGTATGGAGTATAATGGGAGCGTACAACAAAGTAAGAGGAACTCACGCTACACACCACAAACTGCTCAACAACGACATTCTGAAAGGTGAATGGAATTTCGACGGATGTGTAATTACCGACTGGGGAGCTGCACACGACACATACGAGGCTGCAATGTACGGGCTTGATATAGAAATGGGGTCATATACCAATGGGCTGACTTCAGAGTCGGAATTCGGTTATGACGATTACTATCTTGGAAAGAACTATCTGCAGATGGTAAAGGACGGAAAAATCCCAATGGAAGTGGTAAATGAGAAAGCAGCACGTGTATTAAGGCTTATATTCCGCACAGCCATGAACAGAGAAAAGCCTTTCGGTTCTATTACAAGCGAAGAACATTACAAGACTGCATACAACATTGCTACCGAGGGTATAGTACTTCTAAAGAACAAATCATCAAAGAAAGCTCCTGCACTTCTTCCGATAGATATGAACAAATATAATAAGGTACTTGTAGTCGGAGATAATGCTGTGAAAAATCTTATGGCAGGAGGAGGTTCGTCAGAGCTGAAACCAAAACTTGTAGTGACTCCACTTAACGCACTTAAAAAAGAGTTCGGAACTAAAATAGAATTTGCTCAAGGATACATGGCAGGAAGACCTATGTACGGAAATGAAGAAGTCATTCCACAGGCTACTATGGATTCACTGCGTAATGATGCTGTACAAAAAGCAGGTAAAGCAGATCTGGTAATTTTCATAGGGGGTCTAAACAAGAATCATTTCCAGGATTGTGAAGGTGGAGACAGAAAGACATTCGGTCTCCCATTCGGACAGAATGAATTAATAGAAGAGATGATGAAGGTAAACAAGAATATCGTGGTAGTTATAACAAGCGGTAACGCAGTAGAAATGCCATGGGAAAAAGAAGTACCCTCAATAGTACAATCATGGTATCTTGGTTCTATAGGCGGAACAGCATTAGCCGATGTTCTTACAGGAAAAGTAAATCCTAGCGGAAAACTTCCTTTCTCTTATCCTGTGAAACTGGAAGACTGTCCGGCACACTATTATGGCGAAATGAGTTACCCAGGTGATAGTATCAAACAGGAATATAAGGAAGACATCCTCGTAGGCTACCGTTGGTACGATACTAAAAACATAAAGCCTCTGTACTCATTCGGCCACGGTATCAGCTATACCACTTACGCCTATTCAAAACCTTTTATTTCAGGAAAATCAATATCTGAAAACGGAGAACTGACAATATCTGTCAAAGTAAAGAATACAGGTAAAGTCAAAGGTAAAGAAACCGTGCAGTTATATATAGGAGATGAAAAATGCAGTCTTCTACGCCCTGAAAAAGAGCTGAAAGGTTTCTGCAAGGTTGAACTTGCTCCAAACGAAGAAAAAGAAGTCAAGTTCACCATTGACGCTAATGACTTGAAGTTCTTTGATGACAGAACTCAAAAATGGACAGTAGAACCCGGAAAATTCAAAGCCTATATTGCTGCGGCTTCTGATGATGTACGAGACGTTTTAGAGTTCGAATATAAATAACAAACTATAAATTACTTAAACCTATTACACATGAACAAATATTTACTATTCTGCACACTTGCTTTATCATGTTCTCTCCTGTCAGCACAACAGGCAACAGTCACAGGACCTGACAAAAACTTAAAAGTAGATATATCTGTAAAATCAGGTAAACCATTTTACAGTGTTACTTATAAGAATAATATAATTCTAGAAAATTCTCCGCTTGGATTTATTACCGATATAGGTGATTTCAGTAATAACATATCTTACGTGGAACAAAAATCATCTTCAATCAATAAAACCTATGTTCAAGACAGAATAAAGCATTCGGTCATAAAATATAATGCAAACGAATTGAAGATTACATTCTGTAATGCAGATAAACATCCTTTCGATGTGGTATTCAGAGTCAGCAATAATGACATAGCTTTCCGATATGAGATACCACAACATGGTGAAAGAGCTTCCATTGTAATGAAATCTGAAACTACCGGCTTTGATTTTCCAGAAAACACCACTACTTTCATTTGCCCTCAAAGTAAGCCTATGGTTGGATGGAAAAGAGCAAGACCAAGCTACGAAGAAGAATATAAACCGGACGAACCGATATCTACTCCATCACAATTTGGCGAAGGATACACTTTCCCGTGTCTTTTCCATATAGGAAACAACTGGGCATTGGTATCAGAAACCGGAGTAAGAAGCAAATATTGTGCTTCACATCTTAGCGATGACAGTGATAATGGACTTTATACAATAACATTCCCTAATGAAAACGAAATGAATGGACTTGGGAGTTCAACACCCGGATTAGCCCTTCCTGGAGAAACTCCATGGCGTACAATAACCGTTGGAGACAACTTAAAACCAATTGTAGAAACAACAGTTCCTTTTGATGTTGTTGAACCATTGTACGAACCTTCACAGAAATATGAATTCGGACGTTCCACTTGGAGCTGGATTGTATGGCAAGACCCAAGCATTAACTATGATGACCAGATAAAATTTATAGACCTTGCCGCACAAATGGGATATGAATTTACACTCATTGACGGTGGATGGGAGACAAACATAGGACGCAAACGAATGGAAGAACTTTTCAAATATGCCCAAAGCAAAGGCGTAGGAGTATTTGTATGGTACAACTCTAACGGATATTGGAATGATGCCCCACAATGCGCCAAACAGTGCATGAGTAACTCTATAGACCGCAAGCGTGAAATGAAATGGCTACAGGAATGTGGTGTAAAAGGGCTTAAAGTAGATTTCTTCGGAGGAGACAAGCAACAGATGATGGGGTTATATGAAGACATTCTAAGCGATGCTAATGACCATGGACTTATGATAATATTCCACGGTTGTACCATCCCTCGCGGATGGGAAAGAATGTTCCCTAACTATGTAGGAAGTGAAGCTGTTCTTGCGTCAGAAAACTTGATTTTTAATCAATATTATGATGACAATGAAGCATATAATGCAACATTACATCCCTTTATCCGTAACACTATAGGTTGCATGGAGTTTGGTGGTACAGTATTAAATAAATACCTTAACAAAACAAATGATGGTGGAGCAATACGCCGTACGACAGACGTATTTCAAATTGCAACAGCCGTTTTGTTTCAAAATCCTATACAGAACTTTGCAATAACTCCTAATAACATGTACGACGCACCTTCTTCCATGATAGAGTTTATGAAAGATGTTCCTACCACTTGGGATGAAACAAGATTTATAGACGGATACCCTGGTAAATATTGTGTTTTGGCACGCCGTCATAACAACAAATGGTATATAGCAGGAGTCAATGCATTGAAAGAGCCACTAAAACTGAAGCTAAATTTATCAATGCTTGATAACGGTAACGAATGCACATATTATTATGACAATAAAAACCGTCAACCTCAGAAAGAAGTTCTTAAAATTAAAGATACATCCTCTGTTAATGTTGTTATCCAACCCGAAGGCGGCATAGTTATTGTAAAATAAAAATATAAAATTAATGAAATTCATCTATAGTTTGAGACTCAAATCATAGATGAATTTCATTAACCCCCAAAAGGAATAAATCATTTATTGCCAAGAACAAAGTCTTATTACATTATTATCATCTGTATTATCACCATCTCCTCTCAGGCATCACAATCATAAGTATAAGATATACTATCAAACCGGAAAATGCAGTAAACACAGTAAGCAATGCATAAGCTACTCTTACTAAAGTTGTATCAAAGCCAAAATATTCTGCCAGACCAGCACATACGCCGGCTATCATGCGGTCATTGGAACGTGTAAGTTTTCTATTATTCATAATCTCCTGTTTATTTTACATACGAAGATAGTAAAAAACGGTGAATATATGCACTTACTCTTAAAAACTTTTAAATAAATGCCATATATACCTATTTATTTTGTTATTTTGCAGGAAATTAGGGATAAAAGTGAGTAAACTATATATAGACAAGTGTCCGATATGCGGACAAAGCCGGTTTGAGAAGGTTATGACATGTACAGACCATTATGCCACGGGCGAATCGTTCGATTTGTGCCGCTGCATGAATTGTAGCTTTATGTTTACTCAAAATGCGCCTGTCGAGTCTGAGATAGGCAGATATTACGAATCACCGGATTATATTTCACACAGCGATACTCACAAGGGGCTTATGAACTCGGTATACCATAAGGTAAGAAAGCATATGCTTTCAGAAAAGACCAGACTTGTGAGCAGGAACAGCAATCTCACATGCGGAAGAATTCTTGACATCGGTACCGGTACAGGCTATTTTGCCGACAAGATGAAAAGGGAAGGCTGGCAAGTATCCGCCATCGAGAAAAGTCCTCAGGCAAGAGAATTTGCCAAAAAGCATTTCGGGCTGAGTGTAAATCCACCGGAAACATTGTTTACTCTTAAAGAAAAATCCTTCGATGTTATCACGCTTTGGCATGTAATGGAGCATCTGGAACAGTTGGACCGTACATGGGATACATTGGACAGGATTCTTAAAGACAGCGGAACACTGATAATCGCAGTACCTAACGCCGCTTCCTACGATGCCGAAAAATATAAGGAGATGTGGGCTGCATATGACGTTCCGCGCCATTTGTGGCATTTCACACCGTCAACTATCAAAAAGCTTGCTTCAAAGCATGGATTTGTGATGACAGAAAGATATCCTATGCCATTCGATGCTTTCTATGTGTCAATGCTCAGCGAAAAGTATATGAAGAAATCGCATACTTTCGTGCGCGGATTGTTCACAGGCACAAAAGCCTGGTTTGCATCGCTTAATCACAAGGACAAGAGCAGCTCTATGATTTATATATTCAGAAAGAAACAGTTATGAAAAAACATAAGTCAACATTCGACATGCAGTTCATTACAGCAGGCATAAGCACCACAATGGTATTGTTCCTGTTAGGGCTTGTGGTATTCTTTGTTCTTACTGCAAACAATCTTTCTGTATATATAAGAGAGAACATTGCTTTCAGTGCGATACTTGATGACGGAATAAAGGAAACCTCGATAATAAAACTTCAGGAAAGCCTCAACAAAAAGGATTATGTAAAGCAGACTGTGTACATATCCAAGGACCAGGCTCTGAAAGAACAGATAGAGGCTATGGGCACTGACCCAAGCGAATTTCTCGGCCATAACCCTTTCAATGCGTCAATAGAGATAAAGCTTAATGCGGGATATACACATCCTGACAGCATAAAATGGATAGAAAAGGAACTGATGGAGAACAAGAGTATTCTTGAAGTAAGCTACCCTCAGAATCTACTCGACTCTGTAAACAGGAATCTTCAGAAGATAAGCGCTTTTCTTCTTGGTCTTGCGGTTATGCTATCGCTCATTTCTTTCTCGCTGATAAACAACACGATACGCCTGACTATCTATTCTAAAAGATTTCTGATACACACCATGAAACTGGTCGGCGCAAGCTGGGGATTCATACGCCGCCCGTTCATCACCAGAAACCTGTGGATAGGAATACTTTCAGGAACTGTAGCCAACGCTATTCTTACGGCATCGGCCTATACGGCAGTGAAATACGAACCGGAGCTTCTGGCTATAGTATCGCCGGAGAGTATTATGATTGTAGCAGCCGCGGTAATGGTGTTCGGCATGATAATAACAACCTTTTGCGCATACATATCAATCAACAAATATCTGCGTATGAAAATAAGTGAACTCTATTGATAACAATAAATAATCAAGATATGGACAGAACCAAATTTGCATTCGACAAGACAAACTTCATCCTCCTGGGTATAGGGATGGCAGTTATCATTATCGGCTTTCTGCTGATGACAGGCCCGGGTTCTACAGAAACGACTTTCGAACCTGACATTTTCAGTGTACGCCGCATAAAAGTAGCCCCTTTTGTATGTTTCGTAGGATTTATCTTTATGATATACGGCATACTGCGAAAACCGAAATCAATTTCAGAGAACATAGAAGAATAAACAAACATGACTTGGATTGAAGCTATTATTTTAGGGCTCCTGCAAGGACTTACAGAATATCTGCCTGTGAGCAGTAGTGGGCATCTTGCCATAGGTTCTGCACTTTTTGGTATAGAAGGAGAAGAGAACCTGACATTTACCATCGTAGTACACGTGGCTACCGTACTCAGTACATTAGTTATATTATGGAAAGAGATAGACTGGATTTTCCGCGGTCTGTTCAAATTCCGGATGAATGAAGAAACAAAATATGTTCTGAACATCATTGTTTCCATGATTCCGGTTGGGATAGTAGGAGTATTCTTCAAGGATTATGTAGAAGATATATTCGGTTCGGGACTTCTGATTGTAGGAATCATGCTGTTGCTCACTGCGGCTCTGCTGGTATTCTCATATTATGCCAAGCCTCGTACAAAAGAGAAAATCAGCATGAAAGATGCGTTCATTATCGGTCTGGCTCAGGCTTGTGCAGTAATGCCCGGACTTTCGCGTTCCGGTTCTACCATCGCTACAGGATTGCTATTGGGCAACAAGAAAGAATCGCTTGCACAATTCTCGTTCCTTATGGTTATCCCTCCGATATTGGGAGAAGCATTGCTCAGCGGAATGGAAATCGTAAAAGACGCATCGGCAGCAAATGCAGAGATGTCTATCGGCGCACTTATAGCAGGATTCCTTGCTGCTTTCATCTCCGGATGTATTGCCTGCAAATGGATGATAAACATCGTCAAAAAAGGAAAGTTGGTTTACTTCGGTATCTATTGTGCAATAGCCGGAGCAATAACTATAGCTGTATCATTATTAAACTAAAACGGTCTGTATGCTGGATTTTAAGGAAGGAGAAATTCTATACATTGACAAACCGCTTAAGTGGACATCATTTGCAGTAGTAAACAAGCTCAGATATCACATAAGCCGCAAACTCGGGGTAAAAAAGATAAAGGTAGGACATGCGGGAACTCTCGACCCTCTTGCCACAGGAGTGATGATTATCTGCACCGGAAAGGCCACAAAGAGAATAGAGGAGTTTCAGTATCATACTAAGGAATACATAGCCACCCTGCAATTAGGGGCTACCACTCCGTCGTTCGACCTTGAAAAGGAGATAGACGCGACGTATCCTACCGAACATATCACTCGCGAGATGGTGGAAGAAGCACTGAAAAAGTTCATCGGAACCATAGAACAGGTGCCGCCGGTATTCTCGGCATGTAAGGTGGACGGAAAAAGAGCCTACGACCTTGCAAGAAAAGGCGATGAAGTTGAACTAAAAGCCAAGACTCTTGTTATAGATGATATAGAGCTTATGGAATGCAACCTGCCTGAAATAAAAATCAGAGTAGTCTGCAGCAAAGGAACTTACATCAGAGCTTTGGCAAGGGATATCGGACAAGCCCTAAACAGCGGAGCACACCTCACCGGACTTATTCGCACACGTGTGGGCGAAGTGAAGCTGGAAGACTGTATGAAACCTGAAGAATTCGAGCAATGGCTCGACAAGCAAGATATTAAAGTTACAAACGATTAAGGAAAGAAAGGACCAAAAAGATGAAACTGTCACAATTCAAATTCAAATTGCCGGATGAAAAAATTGCCCTGTATCCTACTGAATACAGAGACGAGTCACGCCTGATGGTAGTACACAAATCTACAGGCGAAATAGAACACAAGATGTTCAAGGACATCCTGAATTATTTCGACGACAAGGATGTGTTTATCTTTAACGACACAAAAGTATTCCCTGCACGTTTGTACGGAAATAAGGAAAAAACCGGTGCCAAGATAGAAGTATTTCTTCTAAGAGAACTCAACGAGGAGCTTCGTCTGTGGGACGTTCTTGTAGACCCGGCACGTAAAATCCGCATCGGGAACAAGCTGTATTTCGGTGAAGACGACTCTATGGTGGCCGAAGTAATAGACAACACAACTTCAAGAGGACGTACCCTACGCTTCCTCTACGACGGTCCGCACGATGAGTTCAAGAAAGCTCTTTATGCGCTTGGAGAACCACCATTGCCTCCATTCATCAACCGCCGCGCAGAAACTATCGACGAAGAACGTTTCCAGAACATTTTCGCAAAGAATGAAGGAGCCGTTACAGTTCCTGCTTCAGGACTGCACTTCAGCCGCGAGCTTATGAAGCGTATGGAAATCAAGGGTATAGACTTCGCGTTCATAACAATGCATGCCGGACTCGGCAACTTCCGCGAAATAGACGTTGAAGACCTTACAAAGCATAAGGTTGACTCAGAACAGATGTTTGTCAATGCAGAAGCATGCCGCATAGTAAACAATGCCAAAGACAACGGTCATAATATCTGTGCCGTAGGTACTACTGTAATGAGAACCATAGAAACAGCAGTCAGCACAGACGGACATCTTAAGGAATACGAGGGATGGACAAACAAGTTCATCTTCCCTCCATATCAATTCAGCGTGGCCAACTCAATGGTAAGCAACTTCAATATGCCTATGTCTACAATGCTTATGCTGGTTTGCTCATACGGTGGATACGAACTTATAATGGATGCCTACAACGTCGCCCTTAAAGAAGACTACCGTTTCGGTACTTACGGTGATGCTATGCTTATATTGGATAAATAATCATGGCAAAAGTATTCTTAGGCCTCGGAACCAACCTTGGCGACAAAAGAAACAATCTGCTAACGGCAGTAACCAATATAGAAGAAAAGATAGGGAAGGTGACTTCCCTATCTTCTTTTTATGAAACAGAGCCTTGGGGATTTAAGTCGGACAATTCTTTTCTGAACGCAGCCCTGTGTGTGGAAACATCACTTGAGCCCGTAGCTATTCTTCACATCATAAAGGAAATAGAAGTAGAAATGGGCAGGACACAGAAATCGGTAAACAAGGTATATGCCGACCGCCCTATCGACATCGACATTCTCCTTTACGATGATATGATTATCAAGTCAGATGAGCTGACCATCCCCCACCCGCTTATGACTGAAAGGGATTTTGTGATGAAACCATTGGTGGAAATAGCAGGTGACACTGTGCATCCTCTATTGGGGAAGAAATTAGTAGAGCTATAACATACGAGAGATCTAAATAAATTGGGTAGTGAACGACCTGTAAACAGTTAATAAAAAGGTGTTCACTACCCGTTTTTTATATGTTCACATAAGGTTACAAACATCACCCTGCACAGAAATAAAAACATTTTCTTCAGCACATTTTCTCTATATATAACTTATATTTATAAAAACAAAGCTTGTGTTTATATAAATATAAGTTGTATTTATAAAGACACAATCTATATTTAGAGATTATGTCAGCACATTTACAAGTTTATTACAGCGTGTCTTACACTTTACACAACCGAGTATGTTAAAATAATATGCATTTTGTAATTATTCCAATTAATATGCGTATCTTTGCAGACGAAAATAAAAGTGGAAAGATTTGAGTAGCTTGCAACCACGGAAAAAAATGCTAA
>Reeses_p1__coassemble_348_pt1 | contig 30600 bp, 22 predicted proteins | sample Reeses_p1__metabat2_high_PE_011 | metagenome-assembled genome bin Reeses_p1 | reverse complement strand
AAACGCACAAAACACCAATGTGACTCGGATAGATTTCATTAAATTTTTCATAACTATTTTTTTGATTTTATTAGAAGAATAATCCAACAAATAAGTCTATTAACTTAATACCAATAAATGGAGCAATAATACCTCCCACACCGTAAATAAGCAGGTTGCGACGAAGCAGTGCGCTTGCACCTATAGGTTTATACTCAACACCCTTAAGAGCCAAAGGTATCAGGATAGGTATGATGATAGCATTGAATATGATAGCAGAAAGGATCGCACTTTCAGGACTATGTAATCCCATTATATTAAGTGCCGCCAGTTGTGGAACAGAAACCATGAACAATGCAGGAATGATAGCAAAGTATTTGGCAACATCGTTTGCTATAGAGAATGTAGTAAGCGTACCACGAGTCATCAGCAACTGTTTACCTATTTCTACAATTTCAATAAGCTTTGTCGGATCATTGTCCAAGTCAACCATATTGCCGGCTTCTTTTGCCGCCTGAGTTCCACTATTCATTGCTACACCCACATTAGCCTGTGCAAGAGCAGGCGCGTCGTTTGTTCCATCCCCCATCATGGCAACCAGTTTACCTGCTGCCTGTTCCTTTTTGATATAATTCATCTTATCTTCAGGTTTGGCTTCCGCTATAAAATCATCAACACCGGCTTTTTCAGCAATATACTTTGCAGTCAGTGGATTATCACCTGTAACCATTACAGTTTTTACACCCATCTTACGCAAGCGCTCAAAACGTTCCTCTATGCCAGGCTTTATAATATCTTGCAATTCGATAACTCCTGCAATCTTCTTGTTGATGCATACTACCAAAGGAGTGCCACCATTGCTTGTAATTCTCTTGATAATATCTTCAGTTTCTTTAGGAAATTCATTCCCTGCTTCATTTACAATACTACGAATTGCATCAAATGCTCCTTTTCGGATTTGAGTACCATCCTTTAGGTTTATTCCTGAGCACTTTGTTTCAGCCGTAAATTTAATCATGTGAGCACCTTCTGTGTTCAGATTACGCATACGCAATCCCTGTTCACGTCCTAACTCAATAATTGATTTTCCTTCCGGCGTATCATCAGAAGCAGAAGACAACATACATGCTTCTATAAAACTACGTCTGTCAAGTCCTGCTACAGGATAAAAATCAGTAGCTTTACGGTTACCGATTGTTATGGTTCCCGTCTTGTCAAGCAGAAGTGTATCTACATCACCAGCCGTTTCAACAGCTTTACCCGATTTAGTGATTACATTTGCCCGTAATGCACGATCCATCCCGGCAATACCTATCGCTGAAAGCAAACCACCGATTGTAGTAGGTATCAGACAAACGAAAAGTGAAAGGAATGCTGCAATGGTAATTACTGTATTAGAGTAGTCTGCCATTGGCTTAAGAGTGATACATACTACAAGGAACACCAATGTAAATACAGCAAGAAGAATTGTTAGAGCAATTTCATTAGGTGTCTTCTGACGGCTTGCGCCTTCTACCAATGAAATCATCTTATCCAGAAAACTTTCACCTGGTTGAGTTGTTACAACTACTCTAATATGATCTGAAAGGACTTTCGTTCCACCAGTTACAGAACTCTTGTCTCCACCCGCCTCACGGATAACAGGAGCTGACTCACCTGTAATGGCACTTTCATCTATTGATGCAAGCCCCTCAATAATTTCACCGTCAGCAGGAATGACATCACCTGCCTCACATTCAAATATATCCCCCTTCTTAAGCTGTGAACTGCTTACTGTCTTCACATTACCATTTACGATAAGTTTTGCAGGTGTCTCTTCACGCGTCTTGCGCAAGCTGTCTGCCTGAGCCTTACCGCGAGCCTCAGCGATAGCTTCAGCAAAGTTAGCGAACAATAATGTCAGAAAAAGTATTATAAATACCCACAGGTTATAAACAAATGAACCTTGTGATGTACTGAATGCTGAATATATTGTTACGAATAACATTATCAAAGTTGAAATTTCAACAGTGAACATGATTGGGTTCTTAATCATTATTTTCGGATTCAGCTTAACAAATGACTGTTTCAGACTTTCTATAAGCTGATCCTTTTGAAACAGTGATGTATTTTGATTTTTTGAATTCATATCTCGATTTTTTTTGTTTATTACAATGAAAAATGTTCTGCAATTGTACTTAACGCCTGTGCAGGGAAGAATGACAACGCTGCAACTATGAATATAACGGCAAATGTCATCACACCGAATGTTACTGTGTCCGTTTTAAGAGTTCCGGCACTTTCCGGTATATACTTTTTTTGTGCCAGCAGACCTGCTATAGCTACCTGTCCGATGATAGGTATAAACCGGCTCAATATTAGCACAATACCGCATGATACATTCCAGAACCAGGTATTGTCACCAAGCCCTTCAAAACCAGAACCATTATTGGCGGCACAAGAAGTAAACTCATATAACATTTCTCCAAGTCCGTGGAATCCCGGATTATTCAGCCATCCGCCTTCACTTTCTACAAATGCAGGAGCATGAACATAGAGATAAGCTGCCAGCGCAGTACCTACAAGTATGACAAACGGATGAAGCAATGCTACAATCGAAGCTATCTTCATTTCTTTTGCCTCTACTTTGTGACACATAAATTCCGGAGTACGTCCTACCATCAATCCACTTATGAAAACTGCTATAATAATGAATGTAAAGTAGTTCATCCAACCTACTCCAACACCACCAAACCATGTATTAATCTGCATATTAAGCATTTCAATCATACCGGACAGCGGCATTGTAGAATCGTGCATACCGTTTACAGAACCATTAGACGTTACAGTAGTGACAACACTCCAAAGACCTGTAGCACCGGCACCGAGACGAACCTCCTTACCTTCCATTGCTCCATCATCCTGTGCTATACCCATTGCATCAATTCTTGGGTTACCACCCATTTCCTGAGATACATTGATACATACTCCTATAAGAAATGCTGCAAGCATCACCCCATATATACTGTAACCTAATTTTTTACGATTTACATAGAAGCCAAAAGCAAATACCATTGCCATCGGAATAATAAGAATAGAACAACATTCTGTCATATTTGATAAATATGTAGGATTTTCCAACGGATGTGAAGAGTTCACTCCATAATAGCCACCACCATTAGTTCCTAATTGTTTTATTGGAACAACAGCTGCAGCAGGTCCTTGTGATATACTCTGCGAATAACCTTCAAGAGTAGTTATTTCCATTTTACCCTCAAATCCCATTGGAATTCCTTGTGTAATAAGTATAAAACCAACCACAAGCGATAATGGAAGAAGGATGCGTGTACAGCTCAGTACAAGGTAGTTCCAGAAGTTACCTATAGTTCTGGTAGTTTTTTCACCAAGTGCTTTCATTATACCTGCCATGGCAGCCATACCCGTAGCAGCAGTAATAAACTGGAATAACATGATTACAAACAGCTGTGTGAAATACGTGAGGTTGGTTTCACCACTATAGTGTTGTTCATTACAGTTTACCATAAAAGAAATGCAAGTATTGAAAGCCTGATGCACTGTCTGACCGATGTTTCCATCCGGATTCAGAGGCAAGTAGCCTTGCACAACAAGTAGAATCATTCCCCATACAAACCAGAAGGCATTTACTACAAGTAAAGCTCTTAAAAACTGTTTCCAGTTCATTTCTTCTTTAGGATTAATTCCTGAAAGCCGAAAAATTAAGTTTTCTACCGGTTTCATAAAATCACTCCAAACCTTCTCACCTTTATAAACTCTCGCAATATATTTTCCTAATGGATAACTCAATACCACCATTAGAACGATTTGCGCTATAACACCTAATATTTCTGTATTCATATCTTTATTAATTTTTTATTCTACAACCTTCTAATATTCTGCTTTTTTAGAACTTTTCCGGTTTTATCAATACATACATCAAATAACCAAACATGATAAGGCCTACTATGAATAACACTGTGTACATAAATCTTTACCTCCTTTTCATTTTTAAATGTTTTCAAACCAATCAATACATTTCTCAAATAACCAAAAGCAGCTCATACCTATCAGCATACAGACTGCAAAACCAATTGTAAATAATTCCATATTATGTTATATTTAAAATTCATTTTTACTAATGCAACAGGTATGCCAGAAAATAGAGAAAATATGTAATCTACTGTGCTTAAAGCCTTTAAGTAAAAAGAGCTCACTCCAAAAGTTATTATAACCTTCTCAATTTGATAAAATGATACTATTATTGTGATACGATATATTTGAAAATGCTAAGGATAAAAAGAATAGAAATGACAGGAGAAAACGCATAATGCGAACATAACTATTGGATACAAATAAAGCCGTTGAAAAGTGTGATAATAACTTTTCAACGGCTTAAATTTATTTTTATATATAAACTAAAATCTATAGAAACATCGTCAGCAGCGGAATACTCAATACTGAGAGTAAGGTCGTAAGAAATGTACCTTCAGCCATAATGACCTCCCCTTTCTGATACTGGATACAAAACAAGGTGCCATAAGAAGTAACAGGCATAGCTGCCAGCACAACATTGATATTAGCTATGGTTTCGTCTATACTACATAGACGCGATAAATACAGAATTAGAAGCGGAACAAGCGTCAGACGCAGAACAGACATAATGTAAATAGCCGTATTGCCAAACATACGACGTATAGGCACACGCTCAATTGACGAGCCTATGATGAGTAATGCTGCAGGTACAGTCACATTTCCAAGCAGTACGAATGGAGTGCTGATTACACGTGGTGGTATCCAGCCGGTTACCACAATAAGAATAGAAAGATATGATGCAATCATGGCCGGACAATCATTTATAGATTCACAGTACTTTTTATTAATATGAATAGTTTTCTCAACAGATATCCGATATTCACGAGATAATATACGGTTTGGCAAGATTCATTTACAGAAAATAATTTGTTCACAGATATATGATTGATTAATTTTGCACCCCGATAACAATTACATTATAACCAACACATGAAGAAACTAAGCAAAAATGCCATTATAGGCTATCCGGCAGGAATTATTACCGGTATAACTTACGGATTAAATCCATTGTTCGCGGTGCCGCTGATGAAGAACGGTGCCGCCACAGAGTCCATACTTTTTTTCCGCTACTTTTTTGCGGTTCTGCTTTTGGGATTATTCCTGATGCTACGAAAACAGAGCTTCAAGGTTTCGGGTAAGCAGATTGGTGTGTTATTTGTCCTCGGCCTACTCTATACTTCGAGCAGTGTATTCCTTTTCGAAGCATACGAATACATAGCATCCGGACTGGCTACCACACTTGTATTCCTCTACCCTGTTCTTGTGGCAATCATAATGGTATTCTTGAAGGTCATTCCGTCATGGCCGGTATGGCTGGCAATAGCAGCCACATTCGGTGGAGTACTCATTATGACGCAAAGTGACGGCACACAAACCATCAATCCTGTCGGTGTACTGTTATCAATAGCCTCTGCATTGGTGTACGCACTATTCATAGTAATCATCAACCGCAGTAAGGCAATTGCAGGAATATCCAATACATTACTTACATTCTATGCCCTGACAGTGGGAGCAATTGTATTCGTTGGAAAAATCATCAGTTCCGACACAGCCATAACAGCAGGAATCACAACCGGTACCGACTGGCTAAATCTTCTGGGTCTTGCCCTGTTGCCGACTATAGTTTCAACTGCTACACTTGCCATAGCGTCACGTAATATAGGAGCAACCAAGGCTTCTGTTTTAGGTGTATTCGAACCTATAACTGCTATTATCGTCGGTACTCTTATGTTTGGCGAGCCACTGACAACAAATATTATTGTCGGAATCTCCATTGCTATGGTAGCTGTAACGTTTATGATTACTGCCACAAAACGATAAGTAACCATGAAAATTGAGGAAGCAATAGTATATGTATTGACCAAACGGAATGGCGGTATGACCACCGACCAGATAGCAGAAGCCATAAACCGTTTTGGACTGCATATACGAAAAGATAACCAACCAGTAACAAGCAAACAAGTTTATGCGGTTATTTGCCGTTTTCCGGAGATATTCACGAAGGAAGCCGGCAGAATAATGTTAATGATATAATTTCACTCATCAACAAGGATATCCGATTCTGCCGTGGATGTCTGGCATGTCAGAAATTAGGAAAATGCGTAATCAACGACGACGTAAATGCCATAATGCAGAAAGTCCTGAATGCCGATGTCATAGTTTAGGCAACACCTATTTACTATTATGCGAAGGTAACGACAAGCTTCAGGAAGCATATAATTTAGGAATGAGCATCTAAAAGCTACAAAAAAAATATTTACAAGGAATAATTCTTATCATAGTGGGTCAGTCCCTTTAATCAATAAGAATTATTCCTTATTTCTAATGTAATATCCATATAAGAACGCTTTCCCTCAATATAATCTGCATACAGCGTTTCCGCATCCCTCCCCTTCAGGATACGGCATTTTCCACACGACTCGCAGTCATGCATACACTCCCATGCGCTTAACACATATTCTCTGCGTTCTTCTTTCGTAGATTGTTCTATTTTCGGAGGTATCATCTCTATATAGCTATATTTATATGCAAACATACATAAAAATATTCATTGTTTTTTATGTACATTTGCATTGGCGAAAAATTTTACATAATAATATGGAAAAAGAACTTATACACTCCTGCCCTGAGTTGATAGATTATATCAATGAAATAGGATTTCTTCCTCTTCTACCGATGGGTATTACCGGATGGTCTGCAGACGAGGTTGTGGACGAAGACTGCCAATATAAATCCCTGCCTGAAGGTGGATGGGAATGGCCGATATGGGAGTGGAAAGGTTCTATACTGCAGGAAAGCGGTTGTGCATACGGCAAGTTCTTCAAAGGCAAAGCAGCATTTATCAGCCGCGAATGGTGGCCGGATTTCTGCAACTACAGACGAAACATTTATCCGTATCCAGAGGAAGGAAGCATAGAAGAAGCCATCCTCGATGTCCTGAGAATTGAAGGCAGCCTCATCACACGTGATTTACGCCATTTGTGCGGATTTACAGGTCCTAAGATGAGAAGCCGTTTTGACGCATACATTACAAAGCTGGAAATGGGAGGATACATCGTAACCGAAGATTTTGTCTATCCCCACGACCGTCACGGCAGGGAATACGGCTGGGGATGGTCACTGCTCACTACACCGGAATCTCTGTTTGGCAAAGAGAGACGCCGCACGGAACGTACTCCACAAGAGTCATACGAGAGAATCCTTCAGCATTTCAAGAAGATATTACCTGATACAGCCGAGAAATCCATCCACTCATTATTGAAGTAGAAGAGCCGTATCATTAAGATATGACTTTTCATATATATATATGTCATTCTGAAAGGGAAATATCAAGATCCCTAACCGACATTTCTGCCTTTCCGCAGCTTACAGAAAAATATGTGAAAGTACTACTTCTATATACTTAACTAAAAAGCATATAGAACAAGCCCAATGGTTAAATCCATTCAAAAATTTAACCATTCGTTTACTCCAAAAAATCTGATTTCTACCAAGAAAACGACGAAACGTTTTAAAAAAATGCTTCGTCGTTTCAATCAAAATGTCTAAGCGTTTTTCCTCAATACATTTTTCATAATAATTATGCATTAAATATACAGAAAATTTTCTATTTCAGCCATAAAATACAAGATATACGAACGATAGCAAATAAAGCAATATGCGTAAGGACAGAAAGCACATACCTAACAGACACAAACTTTATAATACCGACAAAGGCATTTCCACATCAAATTATCACAAACAAAAGCCACAAAACACACTAAGAATCATAAAATACCGACGACCTTAATATCCGCACGTAAAAATCCAACTCTCGCACATATAAAATCTTCAAAATGTCAGATTGACAAAATATCAAACGGTTATTGATATTCAGGCTTAATTCAGTAATTTTGCATCTGAATAAATTTACAAGCAAAATCTACCATGAAAATAATCCTTGCCATAGATTCATTCAAAGGTTGTCTTACCTCGGAAGAAGTAGAGAACATAATATCCTCTTCACTGATTTCCTGTGATGCGGAAATCCGCAGAATACCAATGTCCGACGGAGGTGAAGGAATGCTCGAAGCATTCATCTCTGCCATGAACGGGAATATTGTAGAAGCTGAAGTCCACGACCCGCTTATGCGCCCCATTAAGGCACGATACGGAATATCACCGGATGGCACAGCCGTGATAGAGACAGCCAAGGCATGCGGTCTGACACTGATGTCGGCCGAAGAACGCAATCCTCTGACGGCTACTACCTACGGAGTGGGCGAACTGATAATTCATGCTTTGCAAAACGGTTGCAAAAGCTTTGTAATAGGACTTGGGGGAAGCGGTACCAGCGATTCGGGCGAGGGAATGCTGAAAGCTATATCCGGGTATTTTCATGCCGGACAGAACATAAAGGATATCATAGAAAAAGAAATGGGCCACTGCCGTTTTACATTGGCAAGCGATGTACGAAACCCACTGTATGGCGCAAACGGAGCAGCCTATGTTTTTGCCCCACAGAAAGGAGCAACTCCGGAAATGGTTATAGAACTGGACAATAGGGCACGCAAGTTTGCTGCCGAGTCAGCCCTCATAATGGAAAAAGATTCCTCACATATGCCAGGTGCAGGTGCTGCCGGTGGATTGGGATATGCGTTTCTGCAGTATTTCAATGCCGAATTCAAATCCGGCGCCGACCTTCTGCTCGACCTTACAGACTTCGACAGGATTATCTCGGATGCCGACCTTGTCATCACAGGTGAAGGCCATGCCGACGAACAGACTTTGATGGGCAAGCTTCCGGAAAGAGTACTCCGCAGAGCGCAACGCCACAAAGTACCTGTATGGCTGATTGCCGGACGTGCATCGCAGAAAGAGAGACTCACGGCCGAAGGATTCTCAGCAGTACACAGCATTACGCCTGACAGTATGCCCACAGAAGAAGCTGTCAGACCGGACAATGCCGCCATAAACATAAAAAGATGGGCGGAAACCCATCTTTTACCTCTATTGTGATTTAGACGACTCAGTCTTTCTTTACACGGAATATCTTGTACCCCAATGCAGCCACGAGGATACTCATCATCGGACTGATATAATTGAAAAACGCATACGGAATATACGCCAACGTCGGCACGCCCAAGATAGTGGCCTGCGTCATTCCGCAAGTATTCCATGGCACAAGCACAGATGTCACAGTCACAGCATCTTCTGTAGTACGGCTCAGCAGACGGCCTTCATACCCGTTATCCTTGTATATATCCCTGAACATGTTTCCTACAAGGATAATAGAGATATACTGGTCCGCAGTGGCCAGATTGAGGAATATTCCGGAACCTACAGTTGAGGCTACCATTCCGGTAAGTCTGCGTGTAAATCTTACGAATACCTTCGTTATGCTTGCCAACATACCGCATGCAGTCATAGCCCCACCAAGACACATGGCGCAGATAATCAGCCATATTGTATTCATCATACCTCCCATTCCTCTGGTGGCAATCAGTTCTGTCAGCTGAGAAGTTTCTGCCTGCAGACTGGATGACGTAAACAGTGTCTGCAATGTAGTTTTGAATACAGACTGTGCATCGCTGCTGCCTCCAGCCAGTTCTATGACATTGTCCATCTGGAATATCAGCATAAACACAACAGCCATCGCAGCCGAAACAAACAATGTTATGATGGAAGGCACTTTCTTTGCTATCAGAATACCGGTCACTACAGGTACTGTAAGCAGCCATACTGAAATATTGAATCTATTGGCCAGCCCGTTTGCCACCTCCGCCATTTCCGCCGTACTTCCTGCCTCATGATTAAATCCTGCTACAAGGAAAATTGTCAGCGCAATCAATATTGATGGAACTGTAGTAATCATCAGATATCTGATATGCGTGAAGAGCGGAGTATCAGTCACCGACGATGCAAGAATGGTAGTGTCGGACAATGGTGAAACCTTATCGCCGAAATAGGCTCCGGAAATAATCGCACCGGCTATCCATCCCTCTTCGAAACCTTGCGCCTTGCCTATACCCATCAGGGCTATTCCTATGGTAGCGATAGTGGTCCACGAACTTCCCGTCATGACGGACACTATGGCGCAAATCACACAGCAGGATGCAAGGAAAAGATTCGGATGTATCAACTGCACACCGTAATAAATCAGAGTAGGCACTACTCCGCTGAGCATCCACACAGCCGACAGGGCACCTATTATCAGCAGTATTATTATAGCCGAGCTGACTCCGGCAATGTTATTCACAATAGCATGCTCTATGTCTTTCCATTTTATTCCATAGCCAATCATTCCTATAGCCGCACTGACGGCCGTCGCTATCAGCAGACAAACCTGACTGGCTCCGGACAGAGCATCAGAACCAAAACTTCCGATAGTAAGATACAGCAACACTACCAATATCACTATCGGTAAAATAGAAAAAAATGGGGAGGGATAATTAGTTATTTTTTTCATCCTCAAAACAATCTTAAATTTGAAATCCGCTGCAAAGTTCATAATATTTTTTCTTAATCGGATAAAATAGGTGTCCATATTCCGTTTTTTTTGCAAAATTTCTGAAATATCAGAAGCTTTTGTAGGTGTAATACACATGATATTTGTATTTTTGTACTGATTTATACACCAAATGAGAACGTTCACGCTAATCAAACATACACTAAGAGCCATCATTATACTCCTGATGGTCGTTTATTTCGGGCTGATAGCTTTGCTGAATATTCCGTACATACAGCAAGGTATCAGTTCGATTGCTGTACGTGAGCTGTCAAAGGTTCTGAAGACTGAAGTGAAAATCGGGAACATAGATTTGGGGCTGCTGAACAGAATCATAATAGACGACCTCGAGATTTCCGACAGACAAGGCAAGCCGCTTGTCAATGTAGCAAGATTTTCAGCCAAATTCGATATCCAGGCAATACTCAGGGGGAAAATCAGAATCAACAGTATCCAGCTTTTCGGTTCAAACGTCAATCTGGCTAAGGAAAACAAGGAATCCGACCTGAACATAAAATTCATAACAGACCTGCTGAAAAGCAAGGATGACAACAAGGAGCAGAAAGTTCTCGACCTGCGAATCAACTCCATTCTGATAAGAAGAAGCAATTTCAAGCTTGATGTGCTGTCGGAAAAAGAAACCGAAGGAAAGTTCAATCCGTCGCATATCGCGGTCAGAAACATATCTGCCAACATATCTCTGAAAGCCCTGTCAGAGGATTCTCTTAACATCCACGTCAAGCGTCTAAGCATGATAGAGAAGTCCGGACTTGCTCTCAAAAAACTGTCATTAAAAGCCATCGGCAATAAGAAAAACCTGCGTATTGAGGAGTTTGAACTGCTGCTGCCTCAAAGCAATGTACGCATAGACAGCCTTGTGGCCGATTTTGACAATCTTCTGAAAATCAAGAGAGTCTCGGATGTAGACTATCATTGCGGTCTGTCGGCAAGCATTGTGCCTTCGGACATCAGTGCACTGGTACCGGCCCTGAAACATTTCAGCGATACCGTAAACGTGAAATCCACACTTGCCAACGACGGTAACACCCACTATGTGAATGATTTAAGGATTTATTCAAACGATAGAAGTGTAAATCTGGATTTCGGCGGGAACCTTATATTGGCAAACGACACTGCCGACACATATTTCAACCTTGACATAAAAAGAGTAGAAGTACGCGAAGACGGTGCACAATGGATTTTCAGAAACATAAACGGCAACGATAATCTGCCGGATATAGTGCAGGACATAGCTACTGCAAGCATCTATGGTAATGTGAAAGGTACGGCCAACAAGATTGAAAACAAGCTGACGATATATACGCCACTCGGCAACATCCAGTCACAATTCCAGATGAACAGAGATACTGTCAACAACAAGAGATTTTATTCGGGCAGATTCTATTCGGAAAATCTCAATCTCGGAAAACTGACTCAGAAGGAGGACATGCTCGGAAAAGCATCTTTCAATATCACACTGAACGGACTTACCTACAAGAACAACAAGCCTGAATCGCACGTAAAAGGGGAAATCAAATCCTTGGATGTCAAGGGATATACATATAGAAATATAATGCTCGACGGAAGATATACTCCGGGGGGATTCAACGGACATATATCAGTGAATGATGATAATCTGAAACTGAACATCGACGGAAAATTCTCAACAGCAGAAGAGATTCCTGTATTCAATCTGTCAGCAAGACTGAAGGATTTCCGTCCGGAGAAGCTGAAACTGACAGACAAGTATGTAAATACTACATATTCATTGAATCTTTTGGCTGATTTCAATGGTAAGACTTTTGACGATATAGAAGGAAACATCAGTATCGACAGCCTGAACTGTGCATCCGAAGAAAAGGAAAACTGTTACTTCCTACCCTATTTCAGACTTTCGGCCAACGAGAAAGACAATGGTAAAACCATCCGTATAGAATCAGACTTCATAAATGGAGAGATAAACGGAAATTATTCATATAAGACTATTCCGGCAAGCGTAATCAAGGTTGCCCACAGGTATATTCCGTCGTTTTTCGATGAGAGCAACAAGATTATAAAGCAGAAGACGGACAACAATTTCACTCTCCGCTTCACTATTGACAACTCGAATTTCTTCAATAAGGTTCTGAAACTTCCGGTAGAGCTGAATATGCCGGCTACACTGAACGGATATATAGACGACAGCAAGACTAAAGTGTATATTAATGCCAATATCCCGGAAATAATATACAACAACAAGAAATATGAGTCGACTACGCTGCTGTTTGAAAACCCAGAGGAAGACTTGCATTGCCACGTGAGATCTAACCTGTTAATGAAAAAAGGGGCTATGGTAAACGTCAGTCTTAATGCCAAAGCATACAATGACACTCTCGCAACCAATGTTTTTTGGGGAAACAACACGAGTGTGACATACAGCGGCAAAGTATCTGCAAATACCATTTTCTCAAAAAATGCCGATAATGGCAGACTGCATACTGAGATAGAATTAAATCCGAGCCAGGTTGTGCTTAGCGATACTATCTGGAACGTGCATAAATCGAATATCAGCATTGACAAAGACAGCATAGACATCTCAAACTTCCTGTTCGAGCACGGCAGACAGTATGTAAAAATCAACGGTCGCATAGGCAAGTCTGAATCAGACTCATGCGTAATCAATCTGCAGAACGTAAACCTCCTGTACATTATGGACATGATACAGTTCAATGCCGTTAAATTCGAGGGAAACGTCAGCGGAAAAGCTCTCGCATCGAACGTGCTGAGCAAGCCTTTGCTGGATGCCAGACTTAAAGTGAACAATTTCTCCCTCAATGAAGCACTGTTAGGTGAGGCCGACATAAAGGGCGGTTTCGACAATGAAAAGGGAAGAATACTGCTCGATGCCAATATCAGAAAAACAGACGGAGTGTTCACAGGAGTAAAAGGCTACATATCTCCAAAAGAGAAAGGACTTGACCTGAACATCAATGCCGGAGGTACGGACATGGCCTTCCTGCAGCACTTCATCAAAGATATCTTCAGCGATGTGGAAGGAAAAGCTTATGGACATGTAAGGCTGTTCGGTCCGTTCAAGGAGCTTGACCTCGAAGGAAGAGCCAAGGCGGAAGTGGGAATGAAAGTAAACGTTCTGAACAGTTTCTTCAGAGCCAAAGCTGATTCTGTCATCATCAATTCAGGAGAATTTATATTCAACGATGTTCAGCTGACCGACAATGAAGGAAACACAGGAACCGCAAACGGATATCTGAAGCACAAGAAACTGAAAGAGCTGAGCTATATGTTCCAGTTCGACACTAATAATATGATGGTTTTCAGTTCCGACAAGGAAAGTCCGGATTTTCCTTTCTACGGAAAGATATATGCATCAGGAAAGACTAATCTGCGCGGGAATGAAGCCACCGGACTGGTAGTAGACGGCAACGTAAGAGCTGAAAACAATACTTCATTCGTTTACGTTCTTGGCACTGCGACAGAGGCCATAAGCAACAAATTCATCACATTCGTAGACAAGACTCCGAAAAGAAGACAAGAGGATGTAAAGACTGATCTATACCACTATCTGAACGAGCAAAAAACAATAGAGGAAGAAAAAGCTCCGGCAGATATAAGGATAAATCTGCAGATAGAACCTTCTCCACAGGCTGACATGAAAATTATCATGGACCCTGCATCAGGGGACTATATAGCAGCCCAGGGTACGGGAAGTCTGCGAATAAACTTCTTCAACAAGGGTAACTTCCAGATATTCGGTAATTACAATATCTCCGAAGGTATCTACAAGCTGAGTATGCAGAATATAATCAGGAAAGACTTCGTCCTCAGACAGGGCGGCAGCGTATCGTTCAACGGCGACCCTAAGGCTGCCAATCTGAATGTACAGGCTGTCTACACAGTGCCTTCCGCATCACTAAATGACCTTATAGCGGATGCGACCTCCACAAGGGGTAACATCAGAGTGAACTGTATAGTAAACCTTTCCGGTCTGCTCACCTCCCCTAACCTGAGTTTCGACATCGAGCTTCCTACCGTTAACGAGGAAGACAGGCAGTTGGTGAAGAGCCTTACAAGCACTCCGGAGCAGATGACTACACAGATAATCTACCTGCTTGGAGTCGGCAAGTTCTACACTTACGACTATGCGGCACAGAGCGGACAGTCGGACGCCACAAGCTCGCTCGCATTCAGCACACTTTCCGGCCAGCTGAACAATATGCTTTCGCAGGTTATCGACAGTCAGAACTGGAACGTAGGAACAAATCTCACCACAGGTCAGAACGGATGGACGGACGTAGAGGCGGAAGCAATCCTGAGCGGAAGGCTGCTGAACAACCGACTTATAATAAACGGTAACTTCGGATATAAGGAAAATACGCTCAGAAACACTAACTTTGTGGGCGACTTCGAAGCTATCTGGCTGTTGACAAAGAACGGGGATTTCCGAATAAGAGGATATAACCAGACGAACGACAGATATTTCACCAAATCAACGCTCACTACTCAAGGTGTCGGACTTATCTACAAGAAAGACTTCACCCGATGGGACGAGTTGATAGACTGGGTTAGCAATTTCCGTTCGTACAGAAAGAAAAAACTGTCAGAAAACAAAAAGTAAACACATAAATCAAGATAGAAGAATGAATACCAATCTTTTACTCCATGCAGAATGGGACAAACAGAGTTATATACAATTGACATGGCCGCATATAGATACTGACTGGGCCTATATGTTAGACGAAGTAGAAGAATGTTTCGTAAACCTGGCTACAGAGATAGCTTCAAGACAGCCTTTGCTGTTAGTAGCCCCGGAGTTCCCGGAAGCGCTGAATAACTTCCCATACAAGGAAAACATCACATTCTTCCAGTGTAAGACCAACGATACATGGGCCAGAGACCATGCTTTCATAACACTGAAGGACAAGCATGGCGACCCTCAACTGTTAGACTTCTGTTTTAACGGCTGGGGAATGAAATTCGCATCGGACAAGGATAATCTGATAAACAGCAAGCTGTTCGGCAAAGCTCTGTTGAACGGTGACTATATCAACAAGCGCGATTTCGTACTCGAAGGAGGCTCTATAGAAAGCGACGGCAAAGGTACAATGCTCACTACATCTCTCTGTCTGCTCGCTCCAAACAGAAACGATACCAAATCGCGCCATGAAATCGAGGAGTATCTGAAAGAGACATTCAATCTTCAGCAGGTTCTATGGCTCGATTACGGTTATCTGGCCGGCGACGACACAGACAGCCACGTAGATACTCTCGCCAGACTGTGTCCGGACGATACCATAGCATACGTTAAGTGCAACGACACGAACGACGAACATTACAGTGCTTTGCTCGCAATGGAGAAACAGTTGGAGTCATTCACCACTCTCGACGGAAAGCCTTACAGACTGCTACCGCTCCCTATGCCGGAAGCTATCTATGACGAGGACGGCTACAGACTGCCTGCGACATATGCCAACTTCCTGATTATGAACGAGGCTGTGCTCTACCCTACATACGCACAGCCTGAAAATGACAAGGAAGCCGCAAGAGTATTGTCGGAAGCATTCCCGGGCAGAGAAATCGTTGGTGTGGACTGCAGGGCACTTATCAAGCAACACGGTTCACTCCACTGTGTGACAATGCAGTATCCGGAATCAGTATTCAAAGGTAAATAATATAAACATAAAACAAACATAATTCAATATGAACAGAATAATAAGAGTAGGTATCGTCCAGCAGTCTTGCACAGGAGATATCAAATATAACTTGGAAAAACTTCACAGAAACATAGCATCTCTGGCTAAAGCCGGGGCACAGTTGGTGGTATTGCAGGAATTACACAATTCCCTGTATTTCTGCCAGACAGAAGATACACGTCTTTTCGACCTTGCAGAACCTATCCCAGGCCCTTCTACAGGTTTCTACAGTGAGATAGCAGCAGCCTACGGTATAGTTCTTGTAACATCACTCTTCGAGCGCCGTGCAGCCGGACTGTATCACAACACAGCTGTGGTATTCGAAAAAGACGGTAGCATAGCAGGCAAATACCGCAAGATGCACATTCCTGACGACCCTGCATATTACGAAAAGTTCTATTTCACTCCGGGCGATATAGGCTTCGAGCCGATACAGACCTCTGTAGGAAAACTCGGAGTACAGGTGTGTTGGGACCAGTGGTATCCGGAAGGAGCACGCCTGATGGCACTCAAGGGAGCAGAGCTTCTTATCTACCCTACAGCTATCGGATGGGAAAGCACTGACACTCAGGAAGAGAAACTCCGTCAGCTTGGTGCATGGGTAACAGTTCAGAGAGGTCATGCCGTAGCAAACGGATTGCCTGTCATTGCAGTAAACCGCGTAGGACACGAGCCTGACCCGTCAGGTCAGACCAACGGAATCCAGTTCTGGGGAAACAGTTTCGTAGCAGGTCCGCAGGGAGAAATCATCGCTCAGGCTGATAATATGAAGGAAGAAAACATCATCGTGGACATCGACATGAACAGAAGCGAAAATGTGCGCCGTTGGTGGCCATTCCTCAGGGACCGCAGAATAGATGAGTTTGGAGAACTTACAAAACGATTCAGAGACTGATAAATATTTACATGACATGGGTAAACTTGCACTTAAAATCTATAAAGCATTGTATGGTTTGGACATCGAAGCCCAAAACACTGAACTGACAAGGCTCAGACTTGAGAATGAAAGATTGTCCGAACTGTTGAGAAGTACATCGAGGGAATACAACTCCCTTAACGAGAAATACAAAAAGAATAAAGAAAGTATAAACAGTGAATATGGGGTTGTATCCGACGAGCTACAGAAACTCAAGGAGAAGTACGAGGCCATAGTCATGGAAAAAGAGGCCTTAGAGAAATCGGCAAATGAGGACTCTGAAAAGTTAAAGGAGGAAATGAGAAGAATTTCCCTGGAATCTGAGAAGATGACCGGGGAAATTGCAAGTCTGCAGAAAGTCATCGAAGGGCTTAATGCAGAGAAAGAAGCTCTTGAAAAGGAGAAGGAAACTCTTGGCTTAGAAAAAGAAAAACTTGCCAAGGAATTAGAGACTCTATGTAGCGACAAGTCAAGTATCAGCAAGGAACTTGAAACACTTAAGGAACAGCACCTTGCTGAGAAAGAAGGACTTAACAATGAGTATGGATTGGTAGCAGATGAATTGAAATCACTCAAGGAAAAATACGAATCCATAGTCAAGGAGAAAGAAAGTCTTGAAAGCTCAGCCAAGGAAAATTCTGAAAAGCTTAAGGAAGAAACTACTAAAATCTCTTTGGAATCTGAAAAGATGACAGGAGAGATAGAGAATCTGCAAAAGGTTATCGAAGGACTTAATACAGAGATAAATGGATTAAATGCCGAAATTGCAGGCCTGAACACACAAATTGAAACTCTTTCAAAAGACAAAGAAGCTCTAAGCAAGGAGAACGAAGCTCTTAAAAAAGAGAAGGATGTCGTCGGTAAAGAAAAAGAAGCCTTAGACAAAGAGGTAGAGATTCTTAATAATGAGAAGAATACACTAAATAACGATAAGGAAACTCTCGATAAAGAGCTTGAAACTCTCAGAAAAGAACTGGAATCGCTTAAGGAGAATCATCAGACTGAAAAAGATAATATCGGCAAGGAATTAAAGTCTGCAAATGAACTTCATGCGACAGAGAAAGACAGCCTCAACAAGGAGATTGAAAGTCTTAATAAGGAAGTTGAAGGCCTCAACAAGGAATTATCATCTGTTAAAGAACAGTACCTCAAGGAAAAAGAAGAAAATTCTGTTCTTTCAGAAAGGGTCAAGGCTTTAGAAAACGAAATAGAAAGCATCAGCCTGAATGCTGAAGAAAAAACTACAGAAGAAGTTCCTACAATAATCGAGGAAGAAACACCGGCTACAGAAACCGTGGTAGACGAAAAAGCATCCGAAAGCAATGACGACGAGGAAGCAATTAAAGAGAATATGCAAAAAGAGATTATCTCTTTAACTCAGAAATACGACTATATCCGCGTCACAACCACTGTAGGAAACCAGTACATCTATCTGTCAAAACATTTCCAGCTCAGGACCGGTCTGTTCGACTGGGGAATAGAAGGAAAGGAAATCATCACTGACGAAACTCTTTATCTGGAAAATTCCACTGTAGCAAAAATGGAAGGTCTGGACAGTCCGTACGATGGCGAGGAAATAATATGCAATTTCGATGACGAAGACTCCGCATCTGCCGTTGCTGACTCTTTGCTTATGGCTATCTGTACTTATCAGCCTATACAGGTAAATTATCATGACAAGAACGGACGTACAACACAGAAAAATCTCTATCATATCACCTTCAAGCCTCTGGCAAACAAGTTCAGCCTGCCATACAGAAACCTTTTCAGAGATATGCTTGACGATAAGATAGATGCCGAACAGCTGTCTGCATTATGTCCGCATAATCCGGAGCCAAGAAACTTTGTGATTCAGCAGATCCAGACTCTCCGCCGTTTCAATGCTTTCTTCACCACGAAAGAAGGTATAGAAACCCTGAAGGAAGGTATAAAATTAGCTCAGGATGCTGAGCAGACAGAGCTGGCAGAGGTATTGATGAGTAAGATTCAGAGCTGATATTGTTGTTCAGAATATGTTCACTGGGCGTTTAGAAACCGTTCAGTGAACATATAATGAACACAGTATGAACGACTTTTATTAGCTATAAGAATATTATGCTGCGTAAACATTATGTTTGCGGTGCATAATAAACCCACGAGTCATTCGGAATTAGCGGATGACTCGTTTTTTTTGCAAATAGAATACTTTCAGCCATAAATTTATCCCCAAAACATGCACAGCCTTCTAAAAAAAAATTATAATTTTGCAGTATGAAAGAGCTATCAAAACATATAGAAGTACTTTTATTGGAAAATGACTGTGTAATTGTTCCCGGTTTGGGAGGTTTAATAGCACACAATAAAGCAGCAGAATTCAAGGATTCTGCAAATATTTTCTGCCCACCGCTGAGAACTATCGGTTTCAATCCTCAGCTTACTATAAACGACGGTTTTCTGGCACAATCATATATGCAATCATATGATACAGACTTTCCTGATGCAAGCAGAAAGATTGAAAGTGTCGTATCACAAATCAAAGATTCTTTATACAAGAACGGACAGGCGGAGTTAGATAACATAGGAACACTGTATTACACTATGGCCGGAACATATGGTTTTGAGCCATATGGAAATGCATTCTTCAGTCCAAGCCTCTACGGATTGGGCAGTTTCTCGATATCTCCACTCTCGGAACTGGCATCTGTAAAAGAAACTGCTGCCGAACAGCGTATCGTAATAGAAACTATGCCATCCTCTGTAGAGAGTCCGAAAGAAAAGAACAAACAGCAGCATATCATCAAGCGTATGGCAGAACATGCCATCGGGATTGCGGCAGCCATAATCCTGTTCTTTGTATTCTCTGTTCCGGTAGAGAATACTTATCTTGACAATTCAAGCTATGCTTCATTAGGGGCTGAAACAATGCTGGATGCTATCAGAAGCAAATCGCTTGCTACAAGCTCTCCTGATAATGCAGAAGATATGCAACAGACTGCTACAGCCGGCAGACGCAATAACGTAAATACCTTACATCCTGTTGCGGTTAAGACTGTAAAGGTTGAAAAAGCTGTTAAGGCTGAGCCTGCGGTAGTAAAGAAAGAAATGACTGCTGAAGCTGTAAAAGAAAAACCAAAGACTACAGTTAAGAAAGAGGCCAAAGAAGCCAAAGCAGTTCAGAAAAGCAATACTGTCGGCGATAAAGGTCTGTTCATCATAGTAGCAAGTCTGCAGACTATGCAGGATGCCGAAAAGGAACTTGCCAAGTTCAAGAAGCAGGGATATAATGATGCTAAGATTCTCACATCAGACAACCGTTTCCGTATTGCCCTGTACAGCTATACAGACAAATCACAAGCATACAATAAAATAAACGAACTGAAGAAAGAAGAGCAGTTCAAGACAGCGTGGTTACTTAACAAATCCAAATAATCAATTTTTATTAAGGAATGAAGAGAGTAAGATGTCCTAAATGCGACAATTACATCCAATTTGATGAAACCAAATATGAAGAAGGACAATCACTGGTTTTCATCTGCCCGGAGTGTAAAAAACAGTTCAGCATACGTTTGGGACGTACCAAACTTAATGCAGCGACACGTCGCGAAGAAATCATAGACGAGAAAGAGGGTACAAAAGACTATGGCAATGTGGTGGTTATAGAAAACACATTCGCCTACAAGCAGGTTATACCTCTGCATGAGGGAGACAACGTGATAGGACGCAGATGTAAGGGAACAGACGTGGATATAGCCATTGAGACAAACGACCCGAGTATGGACCGCAGACATTGCATCATCAATGTCAAAAAAAACAAGCAAGGAAAAACAGTTTATACATTAAGGGATAACGATAGTATCACAGGGACTTTCCATATGAATGAGATTTTAGGTCCTAAAGAAAGAGTTATAATCGAAGAAGGAAGTATTTTTACTTTAGGTGCCACTACACTCATTCTGCACGGTGCTGAAGAAAACAAAGAATAACGTAATTATATTTATCAACTAATAGTCATACTACTTTTTTACTTATGGCATTTACCAACAACGTAATGATTGTGAGACACAAGCTGCTTGAGAATCTTGTAGTCTTGTGGAAAGAGAAACAGCTAATTGAAAAAATAGACCGTGTTCCATTGGAATTTAGTCCACGACGTTCTCAGCCTGTAGGGCGTTGCTGTATCCACAAAGAACGCGCGGTGACAAAATACAAGTCACTCCCTCTGTTGGGATGGGACATGTCCGACGAGACAGACGAACTTACTCCGCTTTCAGAATATGCCCGTAAGGCTCTTGAAAGACATGGAAAAAGCAAGGAAAACATTCTTTGCGTGATAGACGAGGCATGTTCTTCATGCGTACAGGTAAACTATGAGGTAAGTAACCTTTGTAGAGGTTGTGTGGCAAGAAGCTGCTACATGAATTGCCCTAAAGGTGCCATACACTTCGATAAAAAAACCGGTCAGGCACATATCGACCACGATACTTGTATCAGCTGCGGTATCTGCCACAAGAGCTGTCCTTACCACGCTATCGTATATATACCTGTTCCATGCGAAGAAGCATGTCCGGTAAAAGCAATCAGCAAGGATGAACACAACATAGAGCACATCGACGAAAGCAAGTGTATCTATTGTGGAAAATGTCTTAACGCATGTCCTTTCGGTGCTATATTCGAAATTTCGCAGGTATTCGATGTACTTGAAGAAATACGTGCAGGAAAACAGGTAATTGCCATCCCTGCCCCATCTATACTCGGACAGTTCGACGCAAGCATAGAAGAAGTTTACGGAGCTTTGAAGCAGATTGGTTTTGCCGATGTTATAGAAGTTGCCGAAGGAGCTATGCAGACTACAAGCAACGAGGCTCACGAGCTTCTTGAAAAGATTGCTGAAGGACAGAAGTTTATGACTACTTCTTGCTGTCCGTCATATATAGAACTCGTTAATAAGCATATACCTGCTATGAAACCATACGTTTCTACAACAGGTTCGCCAATGTACTATGCATCACGTATCGCTAAAAAGAAATATCCAGATGCTAAAGTGGTATTCATAGGTCCATGTATCGCCAAGAGAAAAGAAGCTCAGCGTGACGAATGCGTAGATTATGTGATGACTTTCGAGGAAATAAGCTCAGTTATAAAGGGTATGGGAATTGACCTGAAGGAAGTTTCTCCATACAAGGTAGCTAAAGAATCTGTATGCGAGGCTCACGGTTTTGCACAGGCAGGCGGTGTGGCAGGAGCTGTAAAAGCTTACTTGGGAGAAAAGGCCAACGGCATTAAGATAATGCAGGTTTCGGACTTCAACAAGAAGAATATCGGTGTTCTCAGAGCATATGCCAAGACAGGTAAGGTAGACGCACAGTTCATCGAAATGATGGCTTGTCCTGAAGGCTGTATCACTGGTCCAAGTTCTCACAACGACCCTCTTTCTGGCAAAAGACAGCTTAATCAGGATTTGATTAAACGACCTCTGAAATACGAGAACTACAAGGAAGAAGAATAAACAGAGATTTTTCATATCACATATATATGAGAAAACTTATAGAGCGACTTCATCGGGAGAAAACACTTTCTTCCGATGAATTTCGTATATTATTGGATGAGTGCGATGACGACAGTCTTGAACTGATAAACAGCATTGCACGCTCCGAAACACAAAAAGTGTTCGGCAACAGGATTTTCGTGCGCGGACTTATTGAGGTAGGAAACTGCTGCCACAACGACTGCCTGTACTGCGGAATACGCCGTAGCAACAGAAACGTGGAGAGATATCGTCTTGACAAAGAAACTATCCTGCAATGTTGCGATGAAGGTTACAGACTGGGGTTTCGTACTTTTGTCCTCCAGGGGGGCGAAGACAACTATATGACCGACGAAAGAATAGCGGACATAGTATCGTCCATACGCCGGGAATATCCGGACGCAGCCATAACACTGTCATTGGGAGAAAAATCATACGAAGCATACAAGATGTTCTATGAAGCCGGAGCCAACAGATATCTGCTACGTCATGAGACTCACAATCCTCATCATTATTCATTGTTGCACCCCGAAACGATGTCACTGCAAAACAGGCTGCAATGCCTTAAGAATCTGAAAGAGATAGGCTATCAGACAGGTACAGGCATAATGGTAGGCAGTCCGGGACAGACCACAGACAACATCATCGAAGATATCCTGTTCATCGGTGAGTTCAAGCCTCAAATGATAGGAATAGGTCCTTTCATACCGCATCGTGACACTCCATTTGCTGATAAAAGTGCAGGCAGCATACGCACTACCCTATTGCTGTTGTCAATATTCAGACTTATGCACCCTCACGCACTAATACCGTCTACCACGGCACTGGCTTCACTCGCCCCCGACGGACGAGAAAAAGGAATACTGGCAGGTGCAAATGTAGTGATGCCAAATCTCTCCCCTGCGCAGGAAAGAAGTAAATACTCGTTGTACAACAATAAGGCATCAATGGGTGCCGAAGCAGCAGAAGGCCTGGCTTTTCTTGAACAAAAGCTTAGCGCAATTGGCTATACTATTGACTACGGTCGAGGAGATTATGTAGAATAAGAGAAGTTTATTCTTTAACTTCCATAACTCCTTTAACTCTTATAACTTCTAAAAAATATAATTATGTACAGAGCCGATTCTAAAAAGGCTGAAGAATTTATCAGCCATGATGAAATTCTTGACACACTGAAATATGCGGAAGAGAATGCCGGAAACAGGGAACTCATATCATCCATCATAGAAAAAGCAAGAGCATGCAAAGGTATCAGTCACCGTGAAGCCGCATTGCTGCTTGAATGTAATGACCCGGAACAGCTGGAAGAAATCTTCAGTCTGGCAAAAGAAATCAAGCAGAAGTTCTACGGCAACAGAATAGTGATGTTCGCACCGCTGTATCTCTCAAACTATTGCGTAAACAGCTGTGTGTATTGCCCTTATCATATCAAAAACAAGACTATAGCCCGCAAGAAACTCAGTCAGGAAGATATAGAACGCGAAGTCATAGCACTTCAGGATATGGGACACAAGCGTCTGGCGCTTGAAGCCGGCGAAGACCCGTTGCACAATCCTATAGAGTATATCCTTGAGTCCATAAAGACCATATACGGAATAAAGCATAAGAACGGAGCCATACGCCGCGTGAACGTAAATATCGCCGCCACAACAGTGGAGAACTACAGAAAGCTTCACGGGGCAGGTATAGGTACATACATTCTTTTCCAGGAAACATATCATAAGGAGAATTATGAGAAACTTCATCCGCGTGGTCCGAAGAGCAATTATGCTTATCACACAGAGGCTATGGACAGAGCAATGGAAGGCGGAATAGACGATGTTGGACTCGGCGTTCTGTTCGGTCTGAATACATATAAGTACGATTTCACCGGACTGCTGATGCACGCAGAACATCTGGAAGCCACTTACGGAGTAGGACCTCACACAATAAGTGTACCGCGAATCTGCTCTGCCGACGATATAAATGCCGCAGACTTCGAGAATGCTATCTCCGACGAGATATTCCAGAAGATTGTAGCCATCATCCGTATAGCTGTGCCATACACGGGCATGATTATCTCCACACGCGAATCGCAGAAATCGCGCGAGAAAGTTCTTGAACTCGGTATCTCACAGATAAGCGGAGGCTCGCGTACAAGCGTAGGCGGATATGCCGTAGAGGAAACACCTGAAGAAAACTCCTCACAGTTCGATATCAGTGACAACCGTACACTGGACGAGATAGTGTCATGGCTGCTGAAACTCGGCTATATTCCAAGCTTCTGCACTGCATGCTATCGCGAAGGACGCACAGGCGACCGTTTCATGTCATTGGTAAAAACAGGACAGATAGCCAACTGCTGTTCACCTAACGCACTTATGACTCTGCAGGAATATCTGGAAGACTATGCCTCACCAGAAACCAGGGCACTCGGAACCAAAATGATACGTGAGCAGATGGAAAAGATTCCCAATCCGGCAATTAAAAGACGTGCAATAGAAAATCTGAAATATATTGGCGAAGGAAAGCGCGACTTCAGATTCTGATAACATAACTACAGTTTAAATAACCATAATAATATGTCATTGCAAGATACTCCAAGGTCAAACCGCACACATATAGCACTTTTCGGTAAAAGGAACAGTGGAAAATCATCGTTGATAAATGCCATCACAGGACAGGAAGTTTCAGTAGTTTCGGACGTAGCCGGAACTACCACCGACCCTGTGTATAAATCGATGGAAATACACGGCATAGGTCCGTGCGTATTTATAGATACAGCCGGATTCGACGACGAAGGAGAGCTTGGAAATCTGAGAGTAAAACAGACACTAAAGGCTGCAGAGCGTACTGACATAGCTATTATGGTCTGCACAGACTGCAATATAGAAGAAGAGCTGCGATGGCAGAAAGTTCTCACTGCAAAGAATACCCCGGTGATATGGGTACTTAATAAGGCTGACCTTCTGGACAACAAGACAGAAACGGCTCTTGTCATAGAGAAGAGATGCGGTTCCAAGCCTGTCATAGCCAGTACAGTGACAAAGGAAGGCATCGATGAGATAAGAAAAGCGCTGATAGAAAACCAGCCGGACAACTCTTCCGAAAATACAATAATAGGAAATCTTGCCGGAGAGAACGACACCGTACTGTTAGTCATGCCACAGGACATTCAAGCTCCGAAAGGCAGACTAATCTTGCCTCAGGTTCAGACCTTGCGTGAACTTCTCGACAAGAAATGCCTTGTAATGAGCTGCACCACAGACAAGCTTGAAGCAATGCTCAAAGCAATGGCAAATCCACCGAAACTTATCATCACAGACTCACAGGTGTTCAAGACTGTTTTCGAACTGAAGCCAAAGGAAAGCATACTGACATCGTTCTCTGTACTCTTTGCTAAGCACAAGGGCGATATAGACTACTTTGTGGAAGGCGCACGCACGATTGGCAAACTGAACAACAATTCCAAAGTCCTAATAGCCGAAGCATGCACCCATGCCCCACTCACCGAGGATATTGGCCGAGAGAAAATCCCTGCCATGCTCCGAAAAAGATTTGGCAATGACATACAGATAGATATGGTTTCAGGACACGACTTTCCGGAAAATCTTGAAGGCTACGACCTTGTTATTCATTGCGGTGCCTGTATGTTCAACAGGAAATTCATGATGAACCGCGTGGCAAAAGCCAAGGAACAGAACATTCCTATGACCAATTATGGAGTGACTATAGCTTATATTCAAGGGATACTTGATTATATTGAGTATTAGGCTTTACAATAAATAGAATCCTGATTATAAGCAATATGGATAAATCTTTTATTTTAGAACATCAAATCTTTTATTTTCACTTCTTGCATAGTCTTTAAAGAAATCTATAATTTTAGGATAGAAACTCTCAAAGTTTCCATACTTTGATTGTTTCTTTTCGTATTTTCTCAGTAGGGTAACCAGTTCCGGCATCCATCTGAAATTACGTTGTATCTGTTCCAGAAACACATTTCTTATGTCTTCTGTCTTGAATTCGTTATCAAGCATATAACAGATAACGGCAGCACGAACAAGTGATTCATTTATCATAGTCTGCCAACTGCCATAAGCCTGCTGTGACATACTAACTTGTGAGTTCATATACAAAACATTAGCTGCAGCTTCCAGTTGTTTTACATGTTCCGGATATTTACTTTCATCCAAATAATGATTGATGAAAGAATGGTTAAATTCATGAATCAGAGTAGGCAGAAATCTATTGTTATACATTGGTATGTCCTCCTCATTTACGAAATAACCTACAATGGCATAAACATCTTTCTTTTGTCCTTTTAATTGTCTTTCCACACCATAATTTCCACCACCGTTGCAGAATCCTATTATGATAGTATAGTTTTCCTGCGGTTCATTACCATAGAAATCTGAATACCAGTCTGCATTAAAAGAGCTTATCACATTAGTCTGAAAAGATTTGATACCTTTTTCGTAAATATCATTATGAGCTTTGAAAAACTCGTTGAACTTTGTATCATTATAGAAGTTATTGAGATAATACAGGAATTTATCTTTATCTACATCCGTCCATCTGTCATCCAGTTCATGAGTTTCTTCCTCTATCAAAGATAAAGTCCCGTCCTGGTTTTTCAGATGTACCGCCATCGACATAACCGCATCATAAGATATGCCATAATTATTTCTTAATTCTTTCATATACAGGACTGCGGGATGCTCTGTATTATCCTTGAAATAGCTGTCCATATCCTTTATGTATCGGCCCGCCATATCCATATTGTACTCAGGGAAACCGGCCATACGTGACAATATACTCATAAGTTCCACATTTTCATTTACTTGTGGAATTACTGATTGTGCCTTTGAACAAAGACATACTATGAACAAGGAGAAAAATAATATTATTTTTTTCATCTTATAAAAGTTGTTTTAAAAAGTTACGGTCATGTATTAACCCTAATTTTTGTATTGTTTTTTTACTTAAATGGAGGCTATATCGCAAATATAGTGTATATAATCGAAAACAGATACTATCATCTAATAATTATATAATAAATGGACACATATTTTCTACGACTTAAACAATATGTATGAATTGCACATATATTACAAAAGCATATAAAGGTGGCCAAAACGGACCACCCTATATGCTTATAATAGGTAATATTTATGAAATTGATGTTATTCTTACATACGGCTCTTCTGGCTGTCCCCGGCACCGGTACCCTTGTACTTGCTCTTGGCTGTATTGAATTTATAGCGGACTGTTACCGCAAACTCCTGTCTGTCCCAAGTACTTTTCTGATACAGATAGTAATCACCACTATACATGCTATAGCTTATCCTGTTTGTTTTGAAGATGTCATTTCCCCTCAGTTCCACACTAAGAGCATCATTAAGGAAACTCTTTCTGACTGACACATTCACATAGCCGTTCGGTTTTTCAGAATAAATATTCTGTGTGGCTCCTGCACTCTGTATGTATGAATCAAGACCTAACATAAAGCCAAGCGGCAATTCCCAGGTATTATTGAAAGAGGCGGTAAATATGGGATTATCCAAGTTTTTCGATTCTTTAAAATAATCTATGGTAAGCCATTGTTTTTGCATTCCGACACTCAGCATAGGCGACCAGCAACCGATTTTAGGAGAGGCAGACAGAAATGCGGTAAACATAGGAATGGATTTATCCCAATTTCGCTTACTTAGCATAGTTAGTGAAGCATCTTCATTCACCAGTTCTCCCCAGTTGAGAATCCAGTCCTTAGTCTGAGAGTACGACAATGACATCTGAAGGAATCTCCATGCACCGGAAAGAGTTAGGTCATGTATGATTGTAGGGCGAAGAGTTGGATTACCTTTCTGGAGAGTAAATCGGTCAGAATAGAATACATTGTTACTCAACTCGCTGTAAGTAGGTCTTTGAGTTTTTGCTGTATAGCTCAACTGTGTCTGTACTTTACCTAATTGTGTTGAGAATGAGATATTCGGGAAAAAGTTGTCGAATGTACGGCTCTGCCCGTCAATATGCTTTCCGTCTTCATAATAGTCAAACTTTACATGCTCATATCTCAGACCAAGCGACCAGTCACCCCATTGAAAGTTGCGGTTATATTCAGCATATCCGGTAGCATTAAGTTCTTCAATCTTACTGTATGAAGTCGGTACATAGTTTTCTTCATTTATATAGTCATCATTTCTATGTGTATAAGTTACTTCACTGCCTACAGCAAAAGTACCTCCGCCCAATGGGAGTGATAAAGTAAGCTTACCAGCCACAAGCCGGTTCTTTACATTATTTACAGAATGTACATCACGGTTTTCCGAAGTCTGACTGATTTCCTGAAATACAGAGTTGCTGCTCTTACCATTCTGAAGATAATCTGCATTGAAATCAATATTGACATCATCAAACTGTCCGTTATAATACGCATTCAGTTCATGGTCAGGATCGTAATAGTAGTTGTCACAACTGTTAACCTTAATGTTGTCATAAAATACATTATCCACATTTATATTGGTTTCTTTAGAAAGAGGATTTCTTTCATTAAGAGTCTTTCCGGATTTATATTTCATACCGAAAGCATGATTATCATTCAGCTGATAATTAAAACCGATATTACCGCTAAGCATCTTCGAATAAAACTCTCCATAACTCTTCATGTCATGATTCCAGACTTTTGTACCTCTCTCTTCCAACTGTAAAGTGAAATCCTGCCAACTTTCCATCTGATTATAATATACGGAACCGAAAATATCCAGATTATTATGCCGGTAATTGAGATTAGCCTGCTCTATCAAGTCCGTGTTATCCGACTGATAATAACTGGAACGAAGGTTGAAGCCGAAACCGGCACCCTGACGTTTGACAGTCTGAATGCGGACCACAGCCTTTACAGTCGCGTCATATCTCGATCCGGGATTGCGGATAACCTCCACGCTCTTGATATCATCGGAGTTAAGCTGTTCAAGTTCTGACAAATCATGCAGTTTCCTGCCGTTGATGTATATTAATGGAGTTCCTTTGCCGAATACCTCAAAAGCATCCTGTTTTTTTGTAATACCCGGTATTTTGGTCAGAACATCATTGGCTGAACCAACTTTGCTTAACACACTGTTTTCCACACTTGTCACCATAGCATCACCTTTCATGCGTGTCACGGGTAAATTGCCTTTTACCACCACTTCACCAAGCATCTGTGCATCCGACACAAGTCGCACCACACCGATATTTGCCGGAGATATCGGCTTAAAGACTGTTCTATATCCTATGGAGGATATCTTCACTATCCGGTTTTCCGATGTTGCCTCCAGTGTGAAAGTGCCGTCTTCACCGCTGACTGTTCCACTTACAAACGCAGAATCCGGCAATGACAGCAATACGACATTGGCGTATGGCAAGGGGTGGCTGTTCTCGTCAACCAACTTTCCGCTTACCGATTGAGCGGACAAATTCTCAGGTAATATGAAGCCTACTACTGTGAACAACAATACTTTAACAGTTTTCATTTATAATATGCAGCTTTAAGTTAAAAGTACAAAATGTACCGTATTTATGATGTAATATATCTTGTTTTTCAAAAAATCCATGCAAAGTTAGAAATATTTCTATTCCACACGTATTATTGCTTACCTTTTGTTACAAAAAAAGTCATAGAAGATAAAGCTGCAAGAATTATTTTTTCTGAAAGGCATAGGGGTTTTTACATAACTCTGCGTTAAGAGAGTGAAAGAAAAAGAAAACGGATAAATAACTTAAAAGATTTACAGGATTATGAAACGAATTTCGGGAAATGACCGTTCATACTTAGCGGAACACGTTCGTGTAACGCGTGGAACACCTACGTGTAACGGGCGGAACACGTTCGTGTAACGGGCGGAACACGTTCGTGTCACTGTAAGTAAGAACCGTCTTTTTATATTAAATACAGAGAATGTTACATAAAACTTAT